>Ga0302314_10000166_pt1 | contig 114683 bp, 79 predicted proteins | sample III_Palsa_N2_3_FD_200533 | JGI IMG/M metagenome (GOLD analysis project Ga0302314, IMG submission 200533) | Peat permafrost microbial communities from Stordalen Mire near Abisko, Sweden - III_Palsa_N2_3 | ecosystem: Environmental > Terrestrial > Soil > Palsa > Peat permafrost | place: Sweden... | reverse complement strand
TCCGCCATCAACCAGGCGCACCGGGCGGTGACGGAGCTGTTGGCGATCTAATTGCGTGCTTCGAGACGCGCTTTGCGCTCCTCAGCAAACTCAACCTTTGCGGCCTGCACAAGAGCGAGTTTGGTGAGGAGGCCGAAGGCCGTCTCGAACCAGGCACCCTCAAACGTTCAGGAGCAGGAACTCCCGCTCCCAGGGGCTGATCACGCGCATGAAGGTGGCGAATTCGGCGCGTTTGACCGCGGCGAAGGTGCAGACGAAGTTTCGACCGAACACCTCGGCCAGCTCTTCGGTTTCCTCAAACAGGCCAACCGCCTCCAAAAGGCCGACCGGCAGGTCGAACTCATCAGAGTTGGCGACGCCGTTCACCGGCTCGCTTGGCGCGGCGCCCTCCACCAATCCCAGATAACCGCAGGCCAGTGAGGCGGCGAGCGCCAGATAGGGATTGGCGTCCGATGACGGCACCCGGTTTTCGACCCGGCGATTGGCGGACGAAGACGCCGGAATGCGCAAGCCCGTGGTGCGGTTGTCGTATCCCCAGGCGACGTTCACCGGCGCCGAACCGCCCTTCACTAACCGGCGATAGGAATTGACATAGGGGGCCAGCATGCTGGTGACCGACGGCAGATAGCGCTGCTGGCCGCTGATAAATTGGAAGAATTCCGGCGTGGGTCGGCCGTCCGCATCGCTGAAGATATTCTTCGAGGTTTCCGCCGACAGCACCGATTGATGCAGGTGCATCGCCGATCCCGGCTCGGTGGCGATCGGCTTGGCCATGAAGGTGGCATAGATATCGTGCGCCAAGGCGGCCTCGCGGATAGTGCGCTTGAGCAGGAAAACTTGGTCTGCCAGCATCAGCGGATCGCCGTGCCGCAGATTGATCTCCATCTGCGCGGCCCCCTCCTCATGGATCAGGGTGTCGACTTCGAGCTGTTGGGCTTCGGCGTAGGCGTAGATGTCCTCGAACACCGCGTCGAACTCGTTCACCGCTGAGATCGAATAGGACCTGCGCCCTGCTTCCGCGCGTCCGGAGCGGCCGATCGGCGGCTCCAGCGGATAGTCGGGATCGAGGTTGCGCTTGACCAGATAGAACTCGATTTCCGGGGCCACCACCGGGGTCCAGCCGCGCTTGTGATAGAGGTCTATGATCCGTTTGAGCACCTGCCGGGGCGCGATCTCCACCGGCCGGCCGTCGCGATAAAAGGCGTCGTGGATGATCTGCGCTGTCGGGTCGGTCGCCCATGGCACGGCGCACAGGGTGCTGAAATCCGGTCGTAATTCGATGTCGCCGTCCGACGGATCGAAGCGGAAGTCTCCCTGCTCCTCCGGATATTCGCCGGAAATGGTCTGCATGAAGATCGACGAGGGCAGCGCCATCGCCGTGTCCTCGAAGAATTTCGAGGCCGGCATGATCTTGCCGCGCGCCACCCCAGCCAGATCGGGGACCAGGCATTCGATTTCGGTGACGTCACGCTGCGCCGCCCAGGCCTTGGCCTCGGCGAGATTGGTGATGGGCGCATGCTCCTTCGCACGCACGGGTTTTTTCTTGGACATGATGGCTTTCGATTTTGCGAGAGATCTGAAGACGCCGCTCAAGGCGGTGCGAGACGGGGATGGTCTTCAGGCGTCGCTAATCGTCAGGATCGCAATGCGCCTGACGGCGCCTGCGGCGTTCGGTCGATAGTGGTGCGGCTAAGCGCATGAGCCGGCGGCCAAAACGGCGCGCCACAAGGTTCCCGATCAGTCTGCGGACAAGTTGATCATAGCCTGATCGCCACCGTGGCGCCAGTCACACGGTCCAGCTCGACGCGAGCATATGTGATCACAGACGCTTGACGGACGGGGGAAGGGGTAGGAACTTTGTCGCATCCATATGGGGGAGCTTTCAGATGGCTAAGGCTTTTGGCTGGCGTAAACCGCTGCTCGCATCGGCCGCTCTGCTGCCGATTCTGTACGGGGCCTGCGCCCATGCGGACGATACCAAGTCCAAGTCGACCGAGGTTGGCGAAGTCGTGGTCACCGCCACCCGCCAGTCTCAGGCCCTGAGCAAGGTCCCTGAAAGCATCAGCGCCTTCACCGCCAAGAAGATGGAGGTCCTGGACATCAAGTCTATGGCCGACCTGGCCAAGTTCACCCCCGGGGTGACCTTCGACGAGGAGCGTCACGACGTCTACATCCGCGGCATCTCCTCCACGGCCGGCTCAGGCACCACCGGCATCTATATCGACGACACGCCCATCCAGGTGCGCGCCCTTGGTCTGAACGCCAATAACACCCTGCCCGCGGTGTTCGATCTCGACCGCGTTGAAGTGTTGCGCGGCCCTCAAGGCACCCTGTTTGGCGCGGGCTCCGAAGGCGGCACGGTTCGCTACATCACCCCCCAGCCCAGCCTGACGACCTTCTCGGGTATGGCCCACAGCGAACTTTCCTACACCGACCACGGCGCGCCCAGCTATGAACTGGGCGCCGCGGTGGGCGGGCCAATCGTCAATGACACCCTGGGCTTCCGCATCAGCGCCTGGGCCCGGCGCGACGGGGGCTGGATCGACCGGGTCGACTACAACGACCTCTCGAGCACCCAAAGCGACGCCAACTCCGTCAATACGTTCGTCACGCGGGGCGCCTTGGCTTGGCAACCCCTGCCAAACCTGATGATAACGCCTTCAATCTATTACCAAAACCGGATTCAAAACGACTACGATCAATATTGGGTTTCGATCTCGAATCCGGGCTCCGGGACCTATCTCAGCGGCACGCCCGATAGGATGGCGGACAAGGACCACTTCTACCTGCCGTCCCTGAAGATCGAGTACGACCTGCCGTCGGTGAAGTTCATTTCCAACACCGGCTACTACAATCGCTTCGAGCATGTGAACGGCTACAGCGGCTCGCTGTACGACCTGTCCTACTTCCAGCAGCTGACCAGCGGTGGGACCGATCCTCAAGGCAACCCCTGCGCCCAGTGCGCCACCGACCCGTCGCCACTGCTCACGCCCACCGGACCCAACCTGCCCGGGTTCGGAAACTATGTGGCCCAGAACCTGATCACCAACAGCCAGGAGAATTTCAGTCAGGAGTTTCGGCTGCAGTCCGCCGACCCCAACGCCAAGCTGAATTGGACGTCCGGCGTCTTCTTCTCCTACAACACCCAGCGCAGCATCGAGGAGATCAACGACCCGCAGCTGCCGGCGTTGACCCAATATCTGTGGGGTGAGGACATGCTCACCGCCTGGGGCCAGGGCCTGCTGCCCAATGGCGACGACTACCTCAATGACACCACCAGCCACGACCGCCAGATCGCCCTGTTCTTCGACGGAACCTATGCGATCTTCAGCCAGCTGAAACTCAACGTCGGCATCCGTTATGCCTGGACGCACTTCGACTATCACAACCTGAACACCGGGGCGCAGGACCTGCTCGACGATGGCGGCGCGCCGGCGATCGTTTCCGGCAGCAAGGACGAAACCCCCTTCACGCCCAAGGTGAACCTGACCTACCAGTTCACGCCCGATGACATGATCTATGGCACCATCTCGAAAGGCTATCGGATCGGCGGCGCAACCCCGCCCCTGCCCGCGGCCGCCTGTGGCGGGACCTTCCCCACCTCGTATGGTTCCGACACCACCTTGAACTATGAGGTCGGCACCAAGGACCGCTTCCTGGATCGGACTATCTCGGTCGGCGCCAGCGCCTACTACATCGAATGGAAGAACATCCAGCAGGCGGTCTATGTGCCCACCTGCGGGATCCAATACACCGCCAACCTCGGTAACGCCGTCAGCAAGGGCTTCGACTTCCAGGGCCAATGGCAGATCACGCACGCCCTGCAGCTTGAGGCCACCGTCGGCTATACGGACGCCGAATTCAGCACCGACGCCATCCAGCAGCTCAGCGGCGGCCCGCTGGTGCTGGCGCGCAAGGGCGACTCTCTGGACGTGGTGCCTTGGACGGTCACGGTGGGCGCCCAATACAATTTCACGCTGTTCGATCACGACGCCTTTGTCCGCGCCGACGACGAGTTCAACAGCAAGCGGACGCGGCCGATCCCGGCGGAAGACCCCAATATCGACCCCAACTTCTATGATCCGGGTCTGGTGCCCAACCCCGCGACCAACCAGTTGTCAGCCCGCGCGGGGGTGAACTTCGACAAGTGGGATATCGCGCTCTACGCCGAGAACCTGCTCAACGCCCACCCACAGCTGGATTTGAACCACCAGGACCAGTACACGCTGCTGTATGAGGCGACCACGTTCCGCCCCCTCACCGTCGGGGTCTCCGCGTCGTACAAATACTAGCCGGCGTCAAAATGGGAGGGGCTCCCGGCGCGGGAAGCTCACCCACGGCCTCGCCAGCGAGGGGCCGCGCGACCACTGACCATGGCCGAGCCGGTGATCGGAGAAACGCCCGTCAGCGACGCCTTGCGCTCATCGCGCCACATATCGCGATAGTGCGCGGACGCTAACTCTGCCAATCTGGCGGTCCAGACGGGCAGATCGGCCGCCCGTCCAAGATTGCCGTGGAACAACGGCTGGCGGAGGAAATATGAGCGGTGAGTTCGAGGCCGACTATATCGTCATTGGCGCGGGATCGGCTGGCTGCGTCCTGGCCAACCGACTGACCGAGAGCGGCGAGCACAAGGTGTTGCTGCTGGAAGCTGGTGGCGACGATCGGCCTACACGCGAGCCGTCCCAGTTTATGTCCAACCTGATGATCCATGTCCCGGTCGGCTATGCCCAGACCCTGAAGGACCCCAAGGTGAACTGGCTCTTTCCGACCGAGCCGGATCCGGGCACCGGCGGACGCGTGCATGTCTGGCCGCGCGGCAAGGTGCTTGGCGGCTCCTCCTCGATCAACGGCCTGCTCTACATCCGCGGCCAGCACGCCGACTATGACGGCTGGCGGCAGTTGGGGTGCGAAGGCTGGTCGTGGGATGACGTCGAGCCGTACTTCAAGCGCTCGCAACATCAGGAGCGCGGCGCCAGCGAACACCACGCTGTGGGCGGCCCGCTGAACGTCTCCGACGTCACCCAGAACCATGAGGTTTCGGACGCGGTGGTCGAGGCGTGCGTGGAGGCTGGCATCCCGCGAAACGCCGATGTCAATGGCGAGAACCAGGAAGGCGTCAGCTACTACCAGCTCACGGTGAAGAACGGCCAGCGCTGCTCGGCTGCCGTCGCCTATCTGCATCCGGCGATGGGCCGCGCCAACCTGACCGTCGAGACCCGCGCCTTAACCACCCGCATTCTGTTCGAAGGCAAGCGCGCGGTCGGCGTCGAATACCTTCAGAACGGCCAGCGCAAGGTGGCGAAGGCCCGGCGCGAGGTGATCCTTTCCGGGGGCGCGATCAATTCGCCTCAGATTCTGCAGTTGTCCGGGATAGGCCCGGGCGCGCTGCTGCGCGAGCAGGGCGTCGAAGTCGTCGCCGACGTTCCCGGCGTGGGTGAGAACCTGCAGGACCACTATGTGATGGCCGTGACCTACCGACTGAAGGCAGGCACCATCTCGGTCAACGAGCTAACCAAGGGACCGCGCTTCGTTGGTGAGGTCTTGAAGTATGCCTTCCAGCGAAAGGGATTGCTGACCCTGTCCGCCGCCCACGTGGCGGCCTTCTGCAAGTCGCGACCAGATCTGTCGGGGCCCGATATCCAGTTCCACATCCTGCCGGCCTCGCAGAACCTGGAAAAGTTCGTCTTGGAGGGCAAGATGGAGCTGGACGACCAGCCGGGCCTGACCATCGCCCCCTGCCAAGTGCGGCCGGAGAGCCGAGGAACGATCCGGATCAAGTCGGCGGACGCCACCGTCTACCCCTCTATCGCACCCAACTATCTATCCGATCCGCTGGATCAGGAAGTCGCCGTGGCTGGCCTGAAGTGGGGCCGCAAGATCGCCAGCCAGCCGGCCCTGAAGCCGTGGATCGAGCACGAGCTGCTGCCGGGCGTCGAACTCGCCACCGATGATGATCTGCTGGGCTACGCCCGCATGGCCGGTTCGACCATCTATCACCCGGTCGGCACCTGCCAGATGGGCCACGGCCCGATGGCGGTGGTCGACCCGCAATTGCGCGTGCGCGGGGTTGAAGGTCTGCGCGTGGTGGACGCCTCGGTGATGCCGCGCCTGGTGTCGGGCAACACCAATGCCCCGACGATCATGATCGCCGAGAAGGCGGCGGACATGATTCTTGGCCGCGTTTCGGCGGCGCTGGCAGCCTAGAGGCGCCTAGGCGTCGGCCGACTCTCAGCTCGGCTGGTGTGGGGCGCCAATCGTGATGAGCGTTGGGCTGGCGAGCGGGACCATCTCCGCGCCCTCGCCGGCCGTAAGCCTCCATCGCCGCAGCAATGGCGTGACCATGGGCGTCGACAGCATTGTACTCGCCACCGCCATCAGCAGGGCGGCAGTGAAGGTCTCGCTGGTGATAATCCCCTTATCGAGCAGGATATTCACGAAGATGATCATGATCAGGGCCTTGGTCTGAAGCAGCCAGCCGATGATCGACGCCTCGCCTGGGCGCCACCCAAGCAGCTTGCCGGCGACCTTCACGCCCGCCAGCTTGCCGCCCACCGAGGCGACAAGCAGCGCCGCCGCAGCCGCGAACACGGCGCCGCCACCCACATGCCAATTGGTCCGCAATCCAGTGCTCAGGAAGAACACCGGCATGAGGGCGAGCAGGACGTGATCGCGGAAGAAGTCCATCTGTTTGCGGTCAAACAGATCTGCATCCAGAACAGCGCCCGACAGGAAGGCGCCGACCATGAAGTGCAGGCCGGACCAGTCCGCGGCAAGGCCTGCGCCCGCCAGCCAGATCAGGCCGATGAACCAGCGATCGCGGCTCGGCGCCCAACGCATGAGCCGTCGAACGCCGATCGCCGCGACGCTGAAACCCGCCAGGAAGCTCAACTGGAGGCCCATCCGCGTCCAATCGAGCAGTACTAGCGCCAGCACGCCCCAGATCGCGACATCGTCCAGGCTGGCGAAGGTGAGGATTCGCTGCCCGAGCGGTTCACGCAGGATGCCAAGCTTTTCCATGAACAGGACCAGGATGGGCAGCGCCGTCACCGCGCACGCCATCCCAAGGCCAAGGACCAGCTGCCAGGGCGTTCCCTTGGGCCCGATCCAACCCTGACCGAAAGCCAGCATGCCCATGGCCACCAGGCAGCCGCACATCAGCGGCGTGCCGAGGGCCAGCGCCGCCGTGATCCCAGCTTCCCGCTTCTGGCTCCAAAGCCGCTTCAGGTCGAGCTCAATGCCCGCGACCCAGACGAACAACATCACCGCCCAGGAGGCGATGCCGTTCAGAGCCCCGAGCGTGGGCCTGCTGAACACCAGAGCGTAATAGGCCGGGAAGAGCGCGCCCAAAATCCCGGGACCAAGAAGGACGCCGCCGATGATCTGCACGACGACGAGCGGCGCGTAGTAATCCGTCCTCCCCAGCCGCCACATCAGGTAGGGCGCGGTGAAGATGATCAACATCGCGATCAGAAAGGCTTGGGTGGGAGGCATCCAGCAAGACCGCTGATGAACGGCGCGGAGCAGCGCCAGCCTGGCTCGTCCGACCCCAGCACGACATGCGAACGGGCAAGCGGCCTATTGGGATGTCAATTTGACAGCGCTGTCAATTGCTGGCAGCTGTGCATCATCGGCCCGTGTCAGAGGCTGTTTCGATTGGGAGGCGAGCGTGCAACCAGGTGCGACGACGGCGGTGGCTGATGACCTGGCGCCTCTGCAACAGCGGCGGCGCCTGCTGGCGCTGATGATGGGCCTGTTCTTCGCCTTTGGCTTTTGCACCGTGCTGGTGGATACGCTGATCCCCAAGCTGAAGGGGATGTTCCAACTTTCTTACACCGAGGTGATGCTGACGCAGTTCTGCTTCTTCCTGGCCTATTTCGTGGTGTCGGGACCGGCAGGCTGGCTGATCGGTAAGATCGGCTATCTGCGCGCCATCGTGGTTGGCCTTCTGGTCATGGCTTGCGGGTGCGCCCTCTTCACCCCCGCCGCGGACATCGGCAGCTATCCGGCGTTTCTCGGCGCCCTCTTCATCCTGGCCAGTGGTGTGACCACCGTGCAGGTGGCCGCCAATCCCCTCACCTCCCTACTGGGGCCTCCCGCCAGCGCGTCCAGCCGACTGACGTTGGCGCAGGCGTTCAACTCGGTGGCGACGATGATCGGGCCGCAGTTCGGCGCCGCGCTGATCCTTGCCCACTCGCACGCTCTGCCCGACCCCAAAACCCTCAGCACCGCCGCGCTCGCGGGTCTGCGCGCGCACGAGGCCCAGTCGGTGCAGGGACCTTTCCTGATGATCGCCGCCGCCTTGATCCTGCTGGCCCTGCTCTGCTGGAGCGTGCGGCGCTGGACCAAACCGACCGTCCAGACTGGCGGCGGATTTATTCACCTGCTCGGCAATCGCCGGCTGGTGCTCGGCGCCTTGTCGATCTTCGCCTACGTCGGCGCCGAGGTCTCGATCGGCAGCTCCATCGCAAACTTCCTGATGATGAAGCACACCCTGGGCCTTTCCATGCATGACGCCGGATCGTTGATCTCGGTCTACTGGGGCCTGGCCATGGTCGGACGGTTCGCCGGGTCGTGGCTGCTGGGCAAGCTGCCGGCGGGGCGGGTGCTGCTTGGCTGCGCCGTGGGCGCCGGGGTTTTGGCCGTGACGGCGGGAACCTCGAGCGGCCTGATCGCCGCGATCGCGGTGCTATCGGTCGGCCTGTTTAACTCGATCCAGTTCCCGACCATCTTCACCCTGGCAATTGAGGGCTTGGGCGAAGACACCCCCGGCGGCTCGGGCCTGGTCTGCCTGGCCATCGTGGGCGGGGCGATCGTGCCTCTGGCGACCGGGTTCGCCGCCGATCATTTGGGCCTGGGGCTGGCGTTGCTGGTCCCGGCCGCCTGCTACGCCTGGATCGCCTGCTACGGGCTGATCACCTCGGCGTCGACGCGTCAGGTCGTCAGTGGACTGGCGATCGCCAGCGCGCCGCCGGCCTGATCATCGGACGCGGCGGATCGGCAGCACCATGCCGGCGCCCAGGACCGCCAGCACCGCGGCCAGGGCGAACACCCAGCGAATGCTGGCGTTCGGGGCCGCCAGCAACACCCCCGCGATCGCGGGCGCGGCGATCTGGGGCACGGTGTTGGACAGGTTGATGACCCCGAGATCGCGGCCTACCGAACTCGCCGAAGGCAGAACCTGGGCGATCAGAGCCAGGTCGACGGCGAAATAGCAACCCGCCCCACAGCCGAGCACGCCATAGCTGATGGCGACGCCCAGCCACCCTCTGGCCAGCGCCAGTCCAAGCATCGCGCCACCAAGAACGACAGCGCCGCCAAAGACGAACAGTTTGCGCCGGCCCAGCAGATCGGACGCACGACCGGCGAGGACGCCCACAGCTGCATTGGCGACCCCGAACACCACCGCCATCCGCGCCATTTCCGCTTCGGGTGTCCAGCCCTGTGCGACGTGGGCGGCAAAGGTCTCCTGCAGGTAAAGCAGCAGATAGATCTGGGCCATGCTGAAGGCCGTCAGCACAAGGCAGCGACCGACCCAGACGAAGGAAAAATCGGCGGTGAACCGGGGCCAGCTGAACTTGAGTCGGGAGAGGCGCGGCGGTGGCGTCTCCGGCAGCGGATCGCGGATCGCGAGCGCGAACGGCACCAGCGTCGCCAAGACGATCGCCGCCAGTGCAACGAACCGCATCGTCATGTCGTGCACCAGCACGCCCACCAGGACGGATCCGATCACGGAGCCCAGCGGAAGGCCAAGACTGGCCATGGCCGACACCCAGCCCTTCTGCCGATCCGGCACCCGATCGGGGACCAGGGCCTGCAAGGGCGCGAAGGCCAGGTTGAACGCTAGTTGAAACGCCAGGATCGAGGCGACCAGGGTCAGCGGGGTGTTCGCCAAATCGATCAAACCATAGCTGGCGGCGGCAAGCACCGCGCCGATCACGATCCACGGCCGCCGCCGCCCCCATCGCCCGCGCGTGCGATCGCTGAGAAAGCCGACGAGCAGGTTGGCCAAGGCCGCCACCACGGCGCCAAGCAGGGCGATTTGGCTCACCAGCTCCGCCTTGGAGGCGGGGGCCAGGACAGCGGCCTTCAAGGGCGTCAGGATTTGCAGCAAGGGCAGGAAGCTGACGTAGGCGCCCACCTGGGCGACAACGAAGCCTGTGATGAAGCCGGCGCTGACCGACTCGTGCGGTCCCGCGGGCGCGTCATCCGGCGCCCCTACGCTGGCGGCCGCGCGATCGCCCCGCATAAAACGCATTCCCCCCAGGCTTATTGACGGTGGATGTTGACGCTTCATCCGACCTGCGCGATGTCGGGAAGATGTCCGCCGTCACCATTTATGATGTCGCCAATCTGGCCGGCGTGTCTATCAAAACCGTTTCCCGCGTTCTCAACAACGAGGCGGGGGTGCGGGACGCCACGCGCGAGACCGTACGGCAGGCGGTCAAGTCGCTGGGCTACCACCCCAATCTGTCGGCGCGGAATCTCGCGGGCTCGCGGTCCTATGTCATCGTCACCCTGGTCGACGCAGACCTGACCATCCACCACTGGCGCGGTGCGCGGGCGGCGGACTTTCTTACTCGCGTCCAGCTCGGCGCGACGGTGGAGTGCCGCAACGCCGGCTATCACTTCATGATCGAACTGATCGGACGCGACCCGGTCGAGATGGTCGCGGAGGTGCGTGGGACCTTGGGCGCGCTGAAACCGGATGGGGTTCTGCTGACTCCGCCCAGCAGCGACGATGCCGTCGTCTTGGACCTGCTGAAGGCGGCGCGCGTCCCCTATGTGCGGCTCGGCTCCCAGTCGGCCGGCGGCGGCGGCCTGCGCTTGGTGATGGATGACAAGGGCGCGGCGCGGGCCATCACTGAGCATCTCATAGAGCTGGGTCATACCCGGATCGGCCTGATCCTCGGCGAACCGCATTACGGTGCCAGCCTCGCCCGGTTCGCCGGCTTTCGCGAAGCGCTCGAAGCCAACGGCCTTGCCGTGGACGACAGCCTCATCCGCCCAGGCGACTTCACCTATGAGTCTGGCGTCGAAAGCGCGACCTCCCTGCTGGCGCTGCCCAATCGCCCAACCGCCATCTTCGCCTGCAGCGACGACATGGCGCTGGGCTGCCTGGGCGCCATTGCCGAAGCTGGACTTACAGCGCCCCAGGACATTTCTGTCGCGGGCTTCGATGACAGCGCTGGCGCCCGCTTCAGCAACCCGCCGCTGACCACCGTCGGTCATCCCTTGGATGACCTGGCGGCCTTGGCCGTGCGGTCTCTGGTCTCCGGCGAGGTGTCGGTAGACGCGGAGAAGGAAATCTTCGCGCCCCTGCCCTTCCGCCTCACTGTCCGGCGCTCGACAGGGCCAGCGCCGCAGTAGCGGGGATCACATTCCAGCCTCGCAACGCGACGACCGCGCCTTGGACCGGGCCATCATGCTGGATTTCGACCGTCCGCTGCTCCCCGGGAAGAAGCGACACGTAGTTGTCGCTGTAATAGGCCGGCAGAACGCGATGCCCCTGGCCGTCCAGCAGGGTCAGCTTGGCCATCAAGGCCGGCGCGGCGCCCCTGTTGACCAGCTGCACGCTCAAGGCGGTCGCGCCTTGGTTCACGATTTTTGCCTCCACCGGCTGCGGCGCCATTCGATCGAGCTTGGCGCCATCGGCGTCGGCATTTGTCAGCCAGTAGAGATTTTGCGACAGAGGCCGGCCCGTCGCGTCGGTGAGATCGAGGCGAACGATCAGCGCGCCCTGCTTGGTCAGGTCCTCATCCAACCCCAGCGCCGGCCCGTGGCTGACAGTGTTGGACGCCGTCGAGGCGGGCCATGATCGGTCGGACAGGACCGCGCCGTCCAGGGAAAGCACGCGGGCGCGAACGACTGCCCCGGCCAGGGGCGCTGGCGAGGTGTCCACCACGTCCACTTGGCGCGTCGCCAGGTTCATCTGCACATGGATCGGCGCGCAGGCGGCCTTGACCCCGTAGAAGGCCGCGTGGGTGTCATAGTCGTGGCTGAAGATCTGCCACTCGGTGCTGGGCCAGGCCGGCTGGGTCATCCACAGCAGCCGGCCCGAATTCTGCGTCCACAGCCCGGCGCTCATACCTTCGAAGATCGCCCGATAGGTCTCGTAGTTCATCAACTGGGCCTTGCGTTCGAAGTCGTCGAAGCTGGCCGGCGCGCCATAGCGATGGTCCATCGTCGACATGAAGCTGGCCACTCCGCCGTTCCCGGACTGATGCCAGTCGTGATAAGCCCAGACGTCGCTGACCGGCCAACGGTCTGCCGGCGCGACCACCGCCTCGAACGCCTCCTTGGTGGGAAAGCTCGGGCTGCCGACCTCGACGGCGAACCCTTTGGCGTATTTGGTGAAATAGTCCGCTGGCGGCCGGTAGTTGTAGGGGCCGCTGTCCTGAAGCTCGATCCGATTTGAACTTGGCGTGTACCAACGCGTACCGTCCAGCTCGTGGGTCAGCTTGGCCAAACCTTGGTTCAGCACGGGCTGCGGAACCCCCTCGTTGCGACCGAACCAGACCGCGATCGACGGGTGGTTACGGAAGCGGGCGATCACGTCGGCCGCATTGGCGAGAAACAGATCCGGGTCCTCGGCCTCAAGCTGATAATCCTGGGTCGACTCCCAGAAATCGTTGAGGATCAGGAGGCCGTACTTGTCGGCGAGATCGTAAAAGGTCTCCTCCGTATCCTGGCCCATCCAGTTGCGGATGATGTTCAAGCCGGCCTGCTGGTGCAGACGGAAGTAAGGCTCCAGCCGCTCGGGCTCGACCCGCTTCAGCCAGTCATCCATTCCCCACGATCCGCCCCGCGCTGCGATCGGGACGCCATTGACCTTGAGCACCAGGAAGGGTTCGGGCCCAGGGTCACGATCCGGCGTCACGGCGGGCGACGTCGCGCCCTCCGCGGTCAGGCTTTCGACCCAGCCGCCCGGCGTCTTGCGGATCGCCTCGTGACGCACGTCGAGCACGGTTTGGCCCAGCGCGCGGGCCTTAGCGAAGTCCACGTCCACGCGCCGGACATGGCCGCTCGGGTCCATCAGCGACAAGCCGTATGTGATTTGCCGGATGCCGAAATTTAGCGTTCGCCGGTCGGAGGCGCCGCCGTTCGCGTCCACCGTCAGGGTCAGAGTCTGCAGTGTCGCCGGTCCATAGCCGTTGGGCCACCACAAAGCCGGATGAACGATCCGCAACGCCGGAAAGTCCTTCGGGTCGAACCGGACCACCCTCACGCCAGGCTGAACGGTGACCGACTGGCGCACGTCGACATCGCCGAACTGGGCGCGAACGGAAACTGCCTCGGCGATAGCGCTCAGATTCTCCACCGGAACCGTGATCTGCACGTCGGCGACCGAGGTGTCAGGCTTGGGCAGGGTCGTGACCACCTGCGGATCACCCAGGCGCACGTCGCCCGAGAAGGTCAGGTCGACGCCCTGCCACAGGCCGGTGTTGCGATCCCGCACGCTGGGAATCCAGTCCCATCCTTCGCTGGCGAAGAAGGTCGGACCATCCAGAGCGCCCATGCCGCCATTCTCGCCAGGACCGGCGGCGATGGATTCCTCTTCTGCAAGGCCCGGATGCGGCTGCGGCGATATTCGGACGGCCAACACATTATGGCCGTTGGAGCTCAACCGCGCCGTGACGTCGAACTGCCCGCGAATGAAGGCCCCCTTGATGCGCCCCAGCGGCGCGCCGTTGAGCCAGACCTCGGCGGCGTAGTTGATCCCCTTGAAGGTCAGCAGGGCATGCCGGCCGGCGGCATCGGCGGGCGTTTCGAACTCGGTGCGATACCAGTAGTCGTGGTGGGCGAGATCCTCGGGAATGGCCAGGTTGTTCAAGCCGATTTCGGGGTCCGGATAGACGCCGCGATCGATCAGGGTTGTCAGCACCGTGCCGGGCACGGTCGCCTTCATCCATCGAGATGCATCGTAGCCCTGCTTGGAAATCGCCGCACCGTCGTCGGCGCTCGGCGACGCCTGGGTCAGCCTCCAGAGCTTCAACGCATAGCCGCCATGATCCAGAGGCGTCAGGGCTGGCCCAGCGTAAGCGGGCTTAGTCGTCGGCGATGTGGGCGCGACGGCGGAGATGGGCAAGGTCCAGGCGGGTTGTGGCGCGACCTGGCCGAACATCTGGTGGGTTTGCACTGGCCAGCTCGGGCTGCCGGTGTCGAAGGTGGTCAGCGCGGGGTCTGGGCGTCGCTCGGCCAAGGCCTCAAGGTCGGCGGCGGATAGAGCGCGGCGCTGCATCGAAAACCCGGCGATCCGGCCGGCATAGGGCGCAAAACCGTCAACGCTTCGAGGCGCCAAGGTTGCGAGGGCGGACGCGCCCGCCGGGGTCAGCGCGACGTCCGCGACCAGGGCATGATCGAGGTAGAGCCTTACGTGCGCGCCATCGAAAACAGCCGCCACAAACCGCCAGGCGCCGGGCGCAAGGATCGCCTTCACCAGCACCGGCTTTCCGCCGACCCAAACGCCAAGGCTGTCCCGCCCAAGCAGAAGGAAGCGGCCGCCCAGTCCCGGCTCGCCGACGCCGGCTATGATCGCGGGAGGACCCGAGGGAATTTCAGACGGCTCGATCCAACTGCTCAGCGTCCAGGGCTCGTTCGCGGGCAGGACGACCTCTGCACCGATAGCTGGCAGAGTCCGGACCAGACCGCCGCCGCCAGCCGGAAACTCGGCGTTGTAGGGACCATAGACCTGGCTCCGCGCCGCCATCGGCGCGCCAAAGCACAGCGCCGCCAATATCGCGGCCACAACGGCTGAACGGATCATCGCTCCCTCCCCGGGGGCCCATCTATCTTGGGGCCTCGCCTTGGCCATGATAGAGACAGCGCTGTCAGCGTAAAGAGGAGGATGGACGCCGCATGAATATCCCGCACGCTTTCGGCCCTGTGCGATGAGGGTGGCGGTTTCTCGAAATGCGGCCTGCGGCTGTGGCAGCGGTCGTCGGTACAAACAGTGCTGTGGCCGCATCGGCGTCCCCTCGCTCATGAGCGTCTCACCGCCAGCCGACGCGATGAACCGCCTGGGCCAGGCGCTATCCGACGGGCAGGCCGCCGAAGCCGAGCGCTTGGCGCGAGCGCTGCTTGAGCGTCATCCGGATGTGGGCCTGCTGTGGCAGGCGCTCGCGACCGCTCAGACCCAGCAGGGCCGCGGGGCGCTTGACGCCTGGCGCGCGGCTGCGCGAGCGCTTCCGAACGATGCGGCGTCTCACAACAATCTCGCCAACGCCTGCGCGCGGGCTGGCCAGATCGATGACGCCATCGCAGGCTGGCGGCGCGCGACGGCGATCCAGCCGACGTTGATCGAAGCCCATCTAAACCTCGCCGAAGCGCTAAGCAGCCGAGAGCGGACGGCCGACGCCTTGGCCGCCTACCAGCGCGCGCTTACGATCGACCCATCGCGGATAGAAGCGCTGCTGGGCTTTGGCGCGATCTCGCTGGCCGAGGGGCGATTGCAGGACGCCGCGGACGCCTATTCTCAGGCGCTGAAGGTCCAGCCGGAGTCGGCGGAAACCCTCGTGAACCTCGGCGCGGCTGTGCGCATGCTCGGCCGGGTGGATGCAGCGATTGACCTGTTTCGGCGGGCCTTGTCGATCAACCCTGATCTCGCAGAGGCTCACGTCAGCCTGGGGACCGCGTTCCGCCTGCTGGGCCGATCGGACGAGGCGGAAGCCTGCCTTGTCGAGGCTGTCCGACTGAAGCCCGATCTCATCAGCGCCGTCCTGGAAATGGCCGAGGCCCGCGCCGATCGCGGCGACTTCGAGGGTGCGGAAACCCTGTTCGACCGCGCCACAACGATCGATCCGGACGCGCCGGAAGCTTGGGCTGGAACACCTCGCGTGCGGCGGATGATCAGGTCCGACGGCGATTGGCTGGCCGGCGCGCGACGCGTGGTCGCAAACTCGCCGCCACCGAAGCGACTGCTGCATCTGCACTATGCCCTGGGGAAATATCACGACGATCTGGGCGAATACGCCGAGGCGTTCGAGCATTTCCGCCAGGCCAATGATCTGAGCCGGCTGCGCCGTCCGCCCCATGATCGCGCGGCCTTTGCCGCCCAGGTCGAGAAGCTCATCGGCGCCTATGGGCCCGAATGGTTCGCCGCCACCCGGGGCAAGGGTGAAACCTCGGCTCGTCCAATTTTCATCGTCGGCATGCTGCGATCTGGCACCACCCTGCTGGAGCAGATGTTGGCGTCACACCCTGAGGTCCAAGGCGCCGGCGAGCTGAGCTTCTGGGGCGAGGCCGCCGCTCATGCTGAGGCCATCGGCGGACCAGACGTTGACGCGCTCGGCGGTTTGGCGCGGGATTATCTCTTGCAATTAGAGGCGCAGAATCCGTCGGTGCGCGGGGTGGTGGACAAGATGCCCGCCAATGTCATGCACCTTGGCCTGATCCAGGCGGCGCTACCCAACGCGCGCATCCTTCACATGCGCCGCGATCCCATCGACACCTGCCTTTCCATCTATTTCCAGCATTTCGAGCCAACCCTGACCTACGCCAACGACCTCGGTGATCTGGCCGACTACTATCGGCGCTACCGGCAGGTGACGGAGCATTGGCGGCGCACCCTGCCCCCCGGCGCTTGTCTCGATGTCGACTACGAAGCCCTCGTCGCAGATCCCCGACAGGTTCTGCAAGGCGTGCTGGATTTCGTCGGCCTTCCCTGGAACGACGCCTGCCTCGACTTCCAATCCACGCCGCGAACCATCGTCACCGCCAGCAAGTGGCAGGCACGGCAGAAAGTCAGCACCACCTCGGTCGGACGCTGGCGGCGATACCAACCCTTCGTTGAGCCCTTGCTTTCCCTTGGGTCGGCTACGCCCGCGGCTTAGCGCGACACCCAACCGAGCCAATCGTGATCGAAATGTGGTGGATTTGTGATTGACGGCGGCACAAACCGGTGATTATTTCATTACGACAGCGCTGTCAGACAGCGTTGTCTAACAGGGCGACGCTGCAAACAAGCAGAACCTAGACGTCGAACCCAGGGGGGAAATGATGATCGAATCCAAGAGCCGTTTGCGCGTCCTCGCCATGAGTGGGGCATCCTTGCTGGCGCTGGCTGTCTGCAGCGGCGCAAACGCACAACAGACGCCTGCGACGCCTAAGGCCAAGTCGACCGAAGTCGGTGAGGTCGTGATCACCGGCTACCGAGCGTCTTTACAGACCGCGCTGACCAGCAAGCGCAACTCGAACCTGCCGATCGAGTCGGTGGCGCCGGAAGACATTGGCAAGCTGCCCGATCAGAACGTGGCCGAATCGCTGCAGCGCCTCGCCGGCATCCAGATCGACCGCACCCAGGGCCAAGGCACCACCGTCCTCATCGACGGCCTGCGGCAGAACCTGACGACCCTGAACGGCGACGTCTTCCTGACCGGTAAGGAAATCGGGGTCTCCGGGGAAAATTCCGGCGGCGGCTCCGGCGCCGGCAACCAATACAACTCGCTCGAGAGCATCCCCAGCGAGGAAATCAGCGGCATCGACGTCTACAAGAACCCGAAGGCCTCGATGACCGAGGGCGGGCTTGGCGGCACCATCGACCTGAAGCTGCGCGATCCCTTGTCCGGGCCCGACGGTTTGCATTTCGGCGGCAACATCCGTGGCTCGACCTCGGACGACACCAACGGCTGGACGCCCATCGGCGCGCTGGTGGCCAGCTACAAGATGAACGACCGGTTCGGCATCACCGGCAGCATCTCGTACGATGACGAAAAGACCCACACCAAGGAGTTCCAGGACCAGAACCGCAGTTCCTGGGTGATCACGGACTCCGCGACCGCCGCCAACCCCGGCAACGGAACCAACGCCACGCCGACGGCGCTGCCGGGCGGCCAGGAATACATCTCGCCGCAGCTGGCCTATTTCACCGATCAGAACGATGAGCGGAAAACCCTCGGCGGCTCGCTTGGCGTGGCGTTCGAAGTCACCAACGCCTGGACCACCCACCTGAACTGGTTCTACTCGCGCGATGACGACACCCAGATCAGCTATTCCGACAAGGTCTGGTTCAATGGCCAGGGCGACAAGTCAGGCAGCCTCACCATGCCTGGGATCGACGCCGCCGATCCCTATTCCATCAACGGCAATGGCGTGGTCCAGAACGCCACCTTCAACGCCAACGGCGCGGAGACGGCGACCGACTATTTCCACACCATCAGCGAAGCCAATAACTTCCAATGGATCAACAGGTTCGACGCCGGCGGCCCGCTGAAGGGCGACTTCGACGTCTTCTATTCCAGAGCCACGTCAAACTTCCAGGCCGACCAGGCCGATGTGGAGCACGGCCTCTACAACACCGCCAGCGGCGTCGCGACGTCGCCCAGCGCACCGGGCTGCAACAACGGCGCGGATACCTGCAACGGCGGCAACCCCGGCTACCAGTTTACCTGGAATAATGGCGGCAACTCCGGTCTGCCGTCGGTCGGCTACCTATCCAATGTGCTCGACAATCCCGCCTACACCACCTTCAAGTCGAACTGGGCCTGGGCCAACTACACCACCCAGACTGAGTGGTCGGTTAAGGGCGACCTTCAGTACAAGGCCGATTTCATCCCGGTCGAATCCGTCTTCTCGACCGGCTTCCGCGTCGCCGACCGCGACATCGACCAGGTCTTCGGCCGCTATCTGATCAACGGGGATCTGCCGGGTGGCCAGGTCGCGGGACCGGTGGGACCCAATGAAGGTCCGTGGCTCTACTTCCAGGACCCCGGCTATTCGAACGGCAACGGGATCAACATCCCCTACTCCACCGCGACCTCGAACCCAGGCCTTGCCAAGACGGTGAATAATTTCGGCGCCGGGCCGATCATCGTCAAAAACCCGGCCTCCATGTCCAACCCCTCCACCTATCTTGAGCAGGTCTGGGCCGGGGGCGGCACGCCCAACAACACCGAGAAATTCTTCAAGGATGGGCTGAGCTCGTTCGAGGTCAAGGAGAACACCTACGCCGGCTATGTGATGGGTGACATCGGCGGTCCGACCGACCGGTTCCACCTCAACTTCGGCGTCCGCCTCGTCGACACCAACCTGGTCATCGACAACGGTCAGTCGGCCCAGACGCCCACCTACTACGGCACGGCCTCCTGGAACGGCGTCGACTCAAACGTCGTGGGCGTTCAGACCACGCGGAACTACATCGACGTCCTGCCGTCGTTCAACTTCGTGCTCGATCTGACGGATGACCAGAAGATTCGGGTGGACGCCGCTCGGGTGATGTCGCCGCAGGACTTGTTCTCGCTCGGCCTGGGCAACTCCTACGGCTTCACCCGGTCCGGCTCGAGCAGCACCTTCGTGTTCGATGGCGGCTCATCCGGCAACCCGAACCTCGACCCCTACCGCGCCGACCAGTTCGACGCGTCGTGGGAAGACTATTTCGCCAAGGGCGGCCTGATCAGCGTGGCGGGCTTCTACAAGGCGATCGAAAGCTTCGTCGAACAGCAGAACATCGCCACCACCATCGATGGCTCGACCGGCAATGTGTCCGAGCCGGTCAATGGCGGCGCCGGCTCCATCTACGGCGCGGAACTGGAGTTCCAGTACGCCTTTGACGGCGATTGGCTGTGGTCCGGGCTGAAGGGCTTCGGGGTGGCCGCCAACTACACCCGCTCAGAGTCCTACTCGCAGCAGCCGACCTCCTTCTCGACCAACGGGCCCATTCCCGGCGTGTCGCAGAATGCGGTGTCCGCGACCGGCTACTATGAACGCGGCGGCTTCTCCGCCCGCCTGTCCTGGACCTGGCGTGACAAGAGCGTCAACGACTCGCCGGTGGGATCGACCTTCGCCTTCAACGATCAGAATAACGTGTCGAAGGTCTACACCATCTACCAGGCGCCTTACGGCCAGTTGGACGGCCAGGTCGGCTACGATTTCACCAAGCAGTTGGGCCTGATCGTCTCGGTGCAGAACATCACCGGCGCTTATCAGCACACCTACCTGCAGTGGCCTGACCTTCCCTTCACCTACGACAACTGGGGTCGTCGCTACTACGTCGGCCTGAAGTTCAAGTTCTAAGACGCAACCCTGCCGACCGCCTCCGACCAAGGATCGTTGCAAGATGTCGTCCGATAACCGCATCAAGCGCATCGCCATCGTCGGGGGCGGGACGGCCGGCTGGATCGCCGCCAGCGTGCTCGCGCGTGCCCTGCCCAACTATGACTGCGCCATCACCGTGATCGAGTCTCCGGACATCGGCACGGTGGGGGTGGGGGAAGCGACCATCCCGCCGATTCTGGATCTGCTCCAGTTTCTGGGCATCGACCAGGCCGACTTCGTCCGCCACACCGGCGCGACGTACAAGCTCGGCATCAAATTCATCGACTGGTTCAAGACGGGCCACAGCTATTGGCACCCCTTCGGCGCCTTCGGAACCTCGATCAACCGACGCCCCTTCTTCCACGCCTGGCACAAGGCAAAGGCTGACGGGCTCAACCCAAAATTCAACGACTTCAGCCTCTGCGCCGCCTTGGGCGACGCCGGCAAGTTCCGCTATCCGGATCAGAGCCAGCCCGGTCCGCCGGCGGGCCTGCGCTATGCGCTGCACTTCGACGCCGGACGGGTCGCGGTCTATCTGCGCGCCTATGCCGAGCGGCTGGGCGTCACCCGCCTGGAACGCAATGTCGCCGAGGCCACCCAACGCGAGGACGGTTTCCTCGACGAGCTGGTCTTTACCGACGGGGAGCGGCTGGGCGCGGATTTGTTCATCGATTGCAGCGGCTTTCGCGGCCTGCTGATCGAACAAGCGCTACACACCGGTTACCTCGACTGGACCAACAACCTGCCCTGCGACCGGGCCGTGGCCATGCCTACGGAAATGATCTCGCCGCGCACCCCCTACACCCGCGCCACCGCGCGGCCGGCCGGCTGGCAGTGGCGTATCCCGCTGCAGGAGCGCGCCGGCAATGGCTACGTCTACGCCAGCGCCCATATCAGCGATCAGGACGCGTTGGACGACCTCATCTCCCAGGTCGGCGAGAAGGCCTTGGCCGAACCCCGGTTCCTTCGCTTCACCACGGGTCGGCGGCGCCTGCTGTGGAACCGCAACTGCGTAGCGCTGGGCCTGTCCTCCGGCTTCCTGGAGCCTCTGGAATCCACCAGCATCCATCTGGCCATCAGCGGCGTCTACAACCTGCTCGAACACTTCCCGGACAAGCGGTTCGACCAGGCCAACATCGATTCCTACAACGCCGAGCTGATCCACGAACTGGAGCATGTGCGCGACTTCATCATCCTGCACTACTGCCTGACCCAGCGGGATGACGCACCACTCTGGTGGCACTGCCGTTCGATGACCCTGCCCGACAGTCTCGCCGAGCGGATCGAACGTTATAAGGCGACGGGACGCGTGCGGCCCAAGCCTGGCGAGCTGTTCACCGACCTGAGCTGGTTCTACATTTTCGAGGGCATGGGGGTCAGGCCGGACGCCTACGATCCGCTCATGGACGTGGTGAGCACCGGCCGGGTGGCCAACATCATGGCGGGGCTGGCCAAGGAGCATGCGGCGGCGGTCGCCGTCGCCAGGTCCCACGACAGCCATTTCAGCCAGCCTATCGCCGCGCCCGCCAGACCTGTCGTCAGCGCCGCCGCCCAATGAGTGCAGGCGTTCGGGCCAAGTGGCCCTCCAGTAACCACCGCGCCGCGACGACCCTCCGACGCCGCAAGCGCGCCCTCGGCTGGGCGAGTGTCCTGGCCGCGGCCGTGGCGTCCTCCCTCGCCACGGCCGCTCCTTCTCCAACCGCGGGCGGCGCCGCTATCGCCCACCCCGCCATTTGGCCAAAGGCGGCCAGCCCAGCCGCCTTCACGGACGCGGCGACCGAGGCGCGGATCACCGCGCTGATGGCGCAAATGTCGCTGGAAGAAAAAGTCGGCCAGACCATCCAGGCGGACATTAACTCGATCACGCCGGACGACCTGCGCCACTATCCGCTAGGCGCGCTGCTGGCCGGCGGCAACTCCGCCCCGCATGGCGACAATCGCGCGCCGGCTGACGATTGGCTGACGCTGATCCGCACCTTCCGTGCAGCGGCGATGGAGCCTCGCCCTGGCCACACGCCCATTCCGATCCTGTTCGGGATCGACGCCGTCCACGGCCACAACAAGATCAAGGGCGCGACGCTCTTTCCCCACAACGTCGGTCTGGGCGCGGCCCGCGACCCGGAACTGATCGAGGAAATCGGCCGCGCGACCGCCGAGGAGGTATCCGCCACCGGGGCTGACTGGACCTTCGCGCCCACCGTCGCCGTTCCGCGCGACGTCCGCTGGGGGCGCAGCTTCGAAGGCTATGCCGAGGAGCCTGAGGTGGTCGCCTCCTACGCCGGCCCAATGACGCTTGGGCTACAGGGGCGGCTCGTGCCAGGCCAGCCGTTGGCGCCCGGGCATGTCATGGGGACCATCAAACACTTCCTCGGCGATGGTGGCACAGCCGGCGGCGTCGACCAGGGCGACGCGCGCATCGACGAGCAGACACTGGTTCGCGTGCATGCCCAGGGCTATCCGCCGGCGATCGACGCGGGCGTGCTGGCGGTGATGGCCTCCTTCTCCGGCTGGAATGGCGTGAAGGACACCGCCAACGAGAGCCTCCTGACCGACGTGCTCAAGGGGCGCATGGGCTTCAAGGGCTTCGTCGTCGGCGACTGGAACGCCCATGGCCAGGTGGCGGGCTGCACCGTCACCGACTGCCCGCAGGCGCTCAACGCCGGGCTGGACATGTACATGGCGCCAGACAGCTGGAAGGACCTCTACACCCACACCCTGGCCGAGGTTCGCGCGGGCGTCATCCCAATGGCAAGGCTGGACGACGCGGTGCGCCGCATCCTGCGGGTCAAGATCAAGACCGGCCTCTTCGAAGTCCCCTCCCCCGCGGCTGGTCGCTTCGATCGGCTCGGCTCCCCCGAGCACCGCGCCATCGCCCGGCGCGCGGTGCGAGAATCGCTGGTGCTGCTCAAGAACAACGGGGGCGTCTTGCCGATTAAGGCGTCAGCGAATGTGCTGGTGGCCGGCGACGGCGCCGACGACATCGGCGAGCAATCCGGCGGATGGACGCTGAACTGGCAGGGCGTCGGCAACAAGAACGCCGACTTCCCCCATGGCCAGTCGATCTGGTCCGGCATCGATGAGGCCGTAAAGGCCGGGGGCGGCCACGCCGAACTGTCTGTCAGCGGGACCTATGACCGGAGGCCGGACGTCGCCATCGTCGTGTTCGGCGAGACGCCCTACGCCGAATTCCAGGGCGATATCGACACGCTGGAATTTTCGCCGGCTGACAATCACGACCTTGCTTTGCTCAAGCGGCTCAAGGCCGAGGGCATACCGGTGGTTTCGGTGTTCCTCTCCGGCCGACCTCTCTGGACCAACCCACAGATCAACGCCTCAGACGCCTTCGTCGCCGCCTGGCTGCCGGGGACCGAAGGCGGCGGCGTGGCCGATGTGCTCATCGGTAAAAGCACCGGGATGCCGCGCCACGACTTCAGGGGTAGGCTTTCCTTCTCCTGGCCCGCACGCGCCGACCGCAGCCCGGGACACCCTGAAGAGCCGAACTATGCGCCGCAGTTCGCCTACGGCTATGGCCTGTCCTATGCGCACCCAGCCAAGATAGGGCAGCTGTCGGAAGATCCAGGGCAGCGGTCGGCCAACCTCAATCTCGAGCGGTTCTTCGTAGAAGGCCATGCGCCAGCGCCTTGGAGCCTGACCGTCAGCGGAGCGGCCACGGTTCGCGCCGTCGACGCCGGCGCCCAGGAGAACGCGCGTCTTGCGACCTGGAGCGGCGAAGGCGGCGGCGTGCTTGCCGTCACCGGCGGCCCTGCGGATTTGAGGCGGCAAACCAACGGCGATATGGCGCTGCTCATGCGCTATCGCGTCTCGACGCCGCCGACAGCAGTAGCGCGGCTGTCGATCGCGTGCGGGTCAGACTGCGGCGGCGCGTTGGACGTTACGGCGCTGCTGGCCCGCAAACCTGGTCCGGCCGAAGCCGATGGCTGGCGAACCAGCAAGATCAAGCTGTCCTGCTTCCAGAGCGCTGGCGCGGACATGTCCAAGGTTTCGTCGCCCTTCTCGCTGTCGACCACCGGCGTCCTGTCAGTGACGATTAGCGACCTGCGCCTCGTCCCGAATGAAGGCGACGCCGAATGCCCCGGCGATCAGGCCGCGCGATAGATCGCTGCCTGCCGGACTATCGACCGGCGCCGAGGCCATCCACCGCGCGGGCGACGCTCTCGATCGGCGAGCCGGACAATCTGTCGACCTTCCGGAAATTACGCTTGGGGTCATAGGTGGGCTCGGCCGGTATGAGGCTACGGATTTCCAACCGGCCGCAGACCATAAGCACCCCGGCGGCGGCCAAGAAGGCGTCGTGGCGGCTTTGGGCCAGCGAGAGCTGGGCCGCCCGCAAGTTCTCGTCAGCGATCAGCACATCAAGCGTGGTGCGCAGGCCATAGCCGTACTCGGCTTGCGAACCTTTGAGCGCTGTCTCCGCCGCCTGGACCTGGGCCTGCCCGGCGGTGACGCCGATCTGCCCGGCCAGAAGCTGACTCCATGCCTGCGACACGGTCTGGACCACCTGGCGCCGGGTCGCCTCGAGGGTCTCCATGTCGCTGCTGTTCTGAGCCACAGCCTGGCGCACCTGTGAGGCGGCAATGCCGGCCGTGAGTAGCGGCAAGGTGACGGTTAGGCTGGCGCTTTCGTTGGGACCGTAGGCGCGGGTGTCCATGGGCGAGATCGGGCCGATCACCCCAACCGAACCCTGCAGGGCGACGGTCGGATGATAGGCCGATTTGGCGGCGCCGATCTGGTCGTGGGACGCCTTTTCCTTCAGCTGGCTTTGCAGCAACAGTGGATTGGACGCCGCCGCCAAGTCGAAGGCTTCATCGACCGATTTGGGCATGCCCGGCAGATCGGTGGGATCGACCAGCGCACCCGGCGGCTGACCTACGGCGGCCTGATATTCGGCGCGGCTGATCTGCAGCTGAGCCTGTGCCGCGGCGAGAGAGGCGCGGGCCGATTCCAGCTGGGCCCTGGCTTGGGCCACGTCGGTCTTGGTGACCTGACCAAGGTCGTACTTGGCGGAGGACTCCGCCACCTGATGGTCCAGGGTGGTCATGTCCGCCTGGCGGATCTGAAGGACCTGCTGGTCGCGCAGCACATCCACATAGCCCTGGATCGCCGAAAGCAGCACCTGGGACTCCACCGAGCGAAGGTCCTCGCGGCCAGCGGCGACGGAGGCCTCCGCGGCGCGCAGCGCCCAGGTGGTGCGCCCGCCGGTGTAGAGCGGCTGGGTGATGTTGAGCGAGGGGGCGCCGTAGTTGGTGTTGCTGAAACCCTGGTTGAACTCGCTCGAGTTGGGGCCGCGCGCAAACTGGCCCTGGGCGGTCAGGCTGGCGGTGGGCGCCAGGCCCGACTTGGCCTGGACATAGGTCTCGTCCAGCGCCTGCTGCTGATAACGCTGGCCCAGAAGCGTGGGATTGCTCTGGTAGGCGAGCGCCAGCGCGTCCTGCAGGGTTTCGGCCACGCAGGGGCTGGAGGCTGCGGCGATCGCCAGGGCGGACAGGGCGGCGCGAAATGTTCTGCTCAAGGGTCGGGCTCTATTCATGGCGCAGCGCCTTGGCGGGTTCGGAACGGGCGACGGCGAGGGCCTGGCCGGCGACGGTGCCCACCGCGATCAGCAGGGTCAGCGCCGTCGCGCCAAGGAAGTAGGCTGGCCCCAGACTGATCTTCTGATCGAAGGTCGACAGCCAGCCGCGCATGGCGACCCAGGCCAGCGGCCAGGCGATGACATTGGCCAGCAGCACCGGGCGCAGGAACTGGGTGATAAGCAGTTGCAGGATGTCCCGGGTCGAGGCCCCCAGGGTCTTGCGGATGCCGATCTCCCGTACACGGCGGGCGGTGTTGAACGAGGCCAATCCGTACAGCCCTACACAGCCGATCAGCACCGCCAGAATGGCGCCGATGACAAACAGGCGCCCATGCTGGTCGTCCGCCTTATAAAGTTGCTGCAGGCTGTCCTCGATGGCCTGGGCGTGCATGGGGACTGTGGGGACGATGCGCCGCCAGTCCTGCTCCATCAGGCCGGTCACCCGGCGCGGGTCTGCGCCCGTATAGCGAACGGCGGCCAAAGGCCCGGGATAGTCGGTGGTGTTGAGCGTAAACAGGGTCGGCAAGGTCTGTTCATGCGGCGACAGGAAGTGAACGTCGTCGATCACGCCGACCACCATCATGACCGGCAGGTCGAAGGGCTCGTTCTTTGAGGTCAGCCGCTTGCCGACGGCGGCGGCAGGACTGGAGAAGCCGAGCGCTTTCACGGCCCTGGTGTTCAGCACGACATTCCGACCCGCCATGTGGGGCTCGGGCGCCGCGCCCGCCACCGGTGCTGGTGGCGCGTCATCGCCGCCACGGGCTCGGTCGAGCAGACGGCCGGCAATGAGCCTCACGCCATAGGTGCGGAAGAAATCATTGCTGATGCTGATGAAGCGCACGTCGGGACCTTCGCCCGCGACGCCGGGCGCCTGAACGGAGTCGTCGTGAGCCGAGTGCTGCAGGCCCGGAGCGACCTGCGCCGCGGTGTCCTCGACCACGCCCGGAATGCTGCGCCAGGCGTCCAGCAGGCTCGCGCGCTGGGCGTCGGTGATCTCGGTATTGTCGAAGTTGCGGACGACGACCAGGCCATCGCGTCGAAAGCCCAGGTCGGCGTGGCGCAGGTAGCTGGTCTGGCTGACGATCACGCCGGTGGCGATGGTGAAGGCGATGGCCACGGCGAACTGAACCAAAACCAGCGCCTCGCGCACACGGCCGGCCCAGCGCCCGCCCCCGGGCGTCCGCGCCGACGCCAGGACTGCGGCGGGTTGGAAGCGCGACAGCACCAGCGCCGGGTAGAGCCCAGCGCCCAGCCCGACCACCAGGACGGTGGCCAGCACCGGCTCCAGGATGCTGTTGGCGCTGAGATATTCGATTTTGAGCGCCAGTCCGCCGGCGGCGTTGATCAGCGGCAGCGCCAATTCGCACAGGGCCAAGCCGATCAACGAGGCCAGCAAGGCGGTGACCAGGGCCTCGCCTATGAACTGGGCGATCAGCGACGCGCCGGTCGCGCCCATCACCTTGCGCAGAGCCACTTCCCGCGCCCTGAGCCCCCCTCTGGCGGTGGCCAGGTTCACATAGTTGACCCCCGCCAGCAGCAGGGTCAGCAACCCGACCACGCCGATCGCCGCGACGACGCCGGCGTCCTTCGGGTCCATCAGGTGCAGGCCCGTCAACGGGGTCAACCGCAGGGTCTGCACCTTATGCGCCGGCGGCGGCGTCAGGTCCTGACCGGCATGGCGGTCGACGAAGTTGTCGAGGTCGGCGTCGAGGGCCGCGGCCTGCTCCGGCCGCTCCAAGCGCAGGTAGGTGTAGACCTGCCCGCTGCCCCAGAACCACCACCGCGACTTACCGTTCGGCATCTTCTGGCCGTCCACCATGTGCGGGGTGAGCGGAACCAGGAAGTCGAACTGCAGCTCGGTATTGCGGGGGAGATCCTTGAGCACGCCAGTCACGCGATAGCTGCGCGCCTCGCCCAGGAAGGACAGGATCAGCCGCTGGCCGATCGGGTTGGCGGCGCCGAAATATTGCTTCGCCTTGGCCTCCGTGAGCACCACCCCGTCCGGCGCGCTCAGCATGCTGGCCTTGTCGCCGGCGACGACCGGCAGGTCGAACACCTTGAAGAAGCTGGGATCGACCACCTCGACATGTTCGGAGGTGGCCTGGACGCCCTGGCGAACGGTGGCGGCCTGGCCCCAGTCGCGCGTGCCGACGACCTGGGGATAGTCGCCGCGCAGCTCATCCAGCGCGCCGCCCATGGTGTCGCGGAACGGCTCCGCGCCCGGCACGGACATGTGGATCAGGTAGATCGATCGGGCGTCCGGTATCCATTGCTCGAAACTGGTCTCGAACCGCACGTCCAGCCACAGAGCCAGGAAGACGGCGATGCCGATCGCCAGGCCCAGCACGTTCAGCGCGGCATAGAGCCGGTGGCGCGTCAGCGAGCGGTAGAAGGTCAGGAGGTGATGAGCCCACATCTCAGCGATCCTTCGATGGCGCGGCGCTACTCATGACGCAGCGCCTTGGCCGGCTCGGAGCGGGCGACCGCGTAGGCCTGACCCGCGACGGTGCCCACCGCGATCAACAGGGTCAGCGCCGTCGCGCCAAGGAAGTAGGCTGGCCCCAGACTGATCTTCTGATCGAAGGTCGACAGCCAGCCGCGCATGGCGACCCAGGCCAGCGGCCAGGCGATGACATTGGCCAGCAGCACCGGGCGCAGGAACTGGGTGATAAGCAGTTGCAGGATGTCCCGGGTCGAGGCCCCCAGGGTCTTGCGGATGCCGATCTCCCGTACACGGCGGGCGGTGTTGAACGAGGCCAATCCGTACAGCCCTACACAGCCGATCAGCACCGCCAGGATGGCGCCGATGACGAACAGGCGGCCGTGCTGGTCGTCGGCCTGGTAGTAGCGCTGCAGGCTATCCTCGACGGTCTTGCCCCGGAACGGCACCGTCGGGACGATGCGCCGCCAGTCCGCTTCCATGCGGTTCATCAGCTGATCCGGTGCGCCGTTGGTGTACCGCACGCCGGCGACCTGGGCGTTAAAGTCGCTGGTGGTGAGGTCGTAGATGGTCGGCGGCGTCGGGGTATGCGGCGCCTGGAAGCTGATGTTGTCGATCACGCCGACGACGGTCGATGGCAGCAGCGCGCCGGTGTTGTCGGCGGTCAAGACCTGCTTGCCGACCGCATCGGCCGGCCCTTGAAATCCCAACAAGTGAAGCGCGGCGAGGTCGATGACGACGTTGCGCATCGCCGGCTGTGCATCGAACCTGCCCGAAGGAGAAATAGGGAGCGGGGCGTTGTCACCGCCATGCGCCAGGTCAAGGAAACGGCCGGCGATCAGCCGCGCGCCATAGGTGCGGAAGAAGTCCGGCTTGATGGCCACGTAGTCGATGCTGACGCCGCTATTCTGAACACCGGGTCGTTTTGTCAGCTCGGTGTCGACCGTGTTGGTCACCCCTGGCGCCACGGTCGCCGAAGTCGCGTCGGCGATCCCTGGCAGCCTGCGCCAAGCGTCCAGAAGACTGTCTCGCTGAGCGCCGGTGATAGCGGAGTCGTCGAACGATCGGACGACGATCAGCCCGTCTCGATTAAACCCCAGGTCAGCGCGCCTCAGGTAGTCAGTCTGGCTGACGATTACCGATGTGGCGATGGTGAAGGCTATGGCGATGGCGAACTGCACCAGGACCAGGGCCTCGCGCACGCGGCCACCGCTGCGGCCGCCGCCTGGCGTGCGCGCCGAGGCCAGCACGGCCGCCGGCTGGAACCTCGACAGCACGAGCGCCGGATAGACGCCCGCGCCGAGCGCGACAACCATCGCCGCGATGAGGACGGGGATCAGTATGCTGTTGGACTGAAGGTAGTTGATGGTCAGCGCCAAGCCGCCAGCCGCATTGATCAAGGGCAGCGCCAATTCGCAGAAGGCCAGGCCGATCAATGACGCCAGAAAGGTCGTGGCCAGCGCCTCGCCCATGAACTGGATGATCAGCGCCGGCGCGGTGGCGCCCATGACTTTGCGCAACGCGACCTCCCGTGCCCTCAGGCCCGCTCGGGCGGTCGCCAGATTGACGTAGTTCACGCCGGCCAGGAGCAGTGTGAGCAGCCCGACCGCGCCAATCGCCGCTACTACTGCGGCGTCTTTTGGATCGATCAAATGCAGCGAGGTAAGCGGTACGGCTCGAAGTGTGAGCTGCTTGTGCGCGGGCGGCGGGGTCAGGTCGCGGGCGCCATGACGATCAACGAAACTATCCAGGTTCGCGTTCAACGCATCCGCCGCCTCGGGGCGGTCGAAGCGGACCAGGGTCATCAGTTCTTCGTCGCCCCAGCTGCGCCAATAGGGCTGGGCAGCCTCCATCTGGGGCGTCAGCGGAACCAGGAAGTCGAAATTCAGGTCGGTATTTCTCGGCGGATCCTTGATCACGCCCGTGACGCGGTAGCTGTGCGGCGCGCCCATGAAGACGATGTCCAGGCGTTGGCCGACAGGGTTGGCGCCGCCGAAATAGCGCTTCGCCTTGGTCTCGGTCAGGACCAGGTCGTCCGGCGCGCTTAGCAGGCTCGCCCTGTCGCCGGCGACAAGGGGCAGTTCGAAGGTCTGGAAGAAGCTGGGATCGACGACGTTGATCCGCTCCGCTGTCACCTCCGCGCCTTGGCGCACAGTGCCGCCCTCGCCCCGTATCCGGGTCCCTACGAGCTGCGGGTAATCTTCGTGCAGTTCGTCCAGGGTTCCGCCCATCGAGGCGTTGTTGGCGCCGGACGAGGCATATGGTCCTTGCCAGACCGTGCGCAGGACATAGATCGACCCGGCGTTGGGTATCCACCGCTCGAAGCTGGTCTCGAACCGCACATCCAGCCACAGCACCAGGAAGACGGCGACGCCGATGGATAGTCCCAGCACGTTCAGCGCGGAATAGAGCCGGTGGCGCGTCAGCGAGCGGTAGAAGGTCAGAAGGGTGTGGGTCCACATGGCCGCGCGCCTTCCTAAGCCACGTTTCGAGTGGAAGCGGGCGTCGCCGGCGCGCGCCTACTCATCGCGCAGCGCCTTGGCCGGCTCGGACCGGGCGACCGCATAGGCCTGGCTTGCAACCGTGCCGACGGCGATGATCAAGGTCAGGGCCGTGGCGGCGAGGAAGTAGAGCGGGTTAAGGCTGACCCTCTGGTCGAAGCCGCTGAGCCAGTTCTGCATCGCCAGCCACGCCAGCGGCCAGGCGATCACATTGGCGATCAACACCGGCCGCAGGAATTGGCCAATCAGCAGCTTCAGGATGTCGCTGGTCGAGGCGCCCAGGGTCTTGCGGATGCCGATCTCCTTCACCCGGCGCGCGGTATTGAACGACGCCAGGCCATAGAGACCCAGGCAGCCGATCCCCACCGCCAGCGCCGCGCCAATGGTGAACAGCCGGCCGCGCTCATCGTCACCCTGATAGTAGGGCTGAAGGTTGTCCTCGACGGTCTTGGCTTCGAACGGGATGGTCGGCGTGACCTGGCGCCAAGCTTGGCGCATGTGATCCAGCACAAGCTTCGGATCGGCCTGGCCGTAACGCACGACCGCGATGCCGCCGTCGATATCCTTGGCGGAGAAGTAATAAACCGTCGGCTGCAGCGCCTCCCGCGGCGAGCGGAAGCGGATATTGTCGATCACGCCGACGACCCGGAACGGCTTGGCGTCCGAACCGCTGCCTTCCCGGATCATCCGCCCCACGGCCGCCGCCGGGCTGGTAAAGCCCAGAACCCGCGCTGCGTTGACGTTCAACATCACATTGTGCGGCGGCGCCGGCGACGGAGCTGGCGGAGGTGTAGCGGCCGCAGAAGCGGCCGCCGAGCTCGTCGGTTTGTCAGTCTTATATTCGTCCAGACCATAGGCAGGCCCTAGCGACCGTCCCGCCGCCAGACGCCCGCCATAGGTCTGCAGGAAATCCGGGCCGACCACTTCCCAGTTCAGGCTGAGGCCATGCCCCTTGTCGCCCGGCAGGGTGAAATTGCTGCCATTGGTGGTGTGCGTGGTTCCCGGTGAACTCATCGAGACCGTGGCGCCGGTGACGCCAGGCTCAGCGCGCCAAAGGGTCAGGAGCGACGAACGCTGAGCTGAGGTGACGCCCTCGTCGTCGAAATCGCTGACGACGATCAGGCCGTCGCGGACGAAGCCCAGGTCGGCATGTCGCAGATAGCGGCCCTGGCTGACGATCACCCCGGTGGCGATGGTGAAGGCGATGGCGATGGCGAACTGGAAGATCACCAGGCCTTCGCGCACCCGTGCCCCGCCGCGACCGCCGCCTGGGGTCCGCGCCGAGGCCAGCACCGCGGCCGGCTGGAACCGCGACAGCACCAGCGCCGGATAAGCCCCAGCGCCCAGTCCGACAATCACGGTCAGAGCCACAAGCAGGGGCAGGACGCCATCGTCGCCCAGATAGTCGATCTTCAGCGACAGGCCGCCGGCGGTGTTGATCAGCGGCAGGGTCAGTTCGCACAGCGCAAGACCGATCAAGGCCGCGATCGTCGCTGTAATCAGCGATTCCGCCATGAACTGAACCACGAGGGACAGGCCCGTCGCGCCCATCACCTTGCGCAACGCTACCTCCCGCGCCCGAAGGCCGGCCCGCGCCGTCGCCAGGTTCACATAGTTGACTCCGGCCAGCAGCAGGGTCAGCAGACCCACCGCGCCGATGGTCGCCACGATCACCGCGTCCTTCGGGTCGATCAGATGCATCGCCGGGAGCGGCGCGGTGCGCAAACGCAAGGTCTTATGCGCCGGACTGACCAGGTCGCTGTCGCCATGGCGGTCGGTGAATCGATCGAGATCGTTGTCCAGCGCCGCCGCCGCCTCGGGCGTGTCGAACCGCAGGTAGGTGGTCAGTTGCTGGCTGCCCCAGTGCGTCCAGTGGTCTTCCTTCGCCACCATCTGCGGGGTGATGGGCGCGACCATGTCGAGCTTCAGGTCGGTGCTCTTGGGCGCGTCCTTCATCACCCCAGCGACCCGGTAGTCGTATAGGGTCCCGCGGTCCTCGACCGTCAGGCGTTGGCCGATCGGATTGGCTCCGCCGAAATACTTCCTGGCCAGGGCTTCGCTGATCAGCAGATCGTCCGGACGCCCCAGCAAACTGGCCTTGTCGCCGGCCGTCATCGGCAGGTCGAACACCTTGAAGAAGCTGGGGTCCACCAGCTCCAGCTGTTCGGAGGTCACCTGAGATCCCTGCCGGACCGCCACGCGGGCGTCCCACATCCGCGTCCCCACGGTCTGGGGATAGTCGCCGCGCAGCTCGTCCAGGAATCCGCCCATGGTGTTGTCGTCCGGCGGGATGGTCTCGCCGGTCAGGATCCAGAACGAGCGGACCACATAGATCTGCGGTGCGTCGGGAATCCAACGCTCGAAGCCGGTCTCGAACCGCACGTAGAGGGCGAGCACCAGGAAGACCGCGATCCCCACCGCCAAACCCAGGATGTTCAGAGCCGCATAGAGACGGTGCTTGGTCAGAGCCCGATAGAGGGTCAGGAGGTAGTGGTTGAACATGGGGGTCGCCTATTCGTGCCGCAGGGCCTGCGCCGGTTCGGCGCGAGCGACGGAAAAGGCCTGGCCGCCGACCGTGACGAGCGCGATCAGCAGGGTCAGCGCCGTGGCGGAGAGGAAGTAGAGCGGATTGAGCGCGATCCGCTGGTCAAAGCTGGAGAGCCAGTTGGTCATGGCCAGCCACGCCAGCGGCCAGGCGATCAGGTTGGCGATGATCACCGGCCGCAGGAACTGGCCGATCAGCAGCTGCAGGATATCCCGGGTCGAGGCGCCCAGGGTTTTCCGAATGCCGATCTCGCGCACTCGCCGCGCCGTGTTGAATGAGGCCAGGCCATAAAGACCGATGCAGCCGATCGCGACCGCCAGCACAGCGCCGATGGTGAACATCCGGCCGCGCTGCTGGTCGGGCATGTAGTAGGCGCTCAGCCGATCGTCTGCGGTCCGGGCCACGAACGGCTCGCCCGGCGCGATGTGGCGCCAGGCGCTGGTCAGGCGCGCCATCATCGTCTGGGCGTCAGCGCCCTCGTAGCGCACATAGGCGATGCCGCCGCCGATGTGATCGTCGAGATAGAGATAGAAGAGCGGCGGCACGGGATCGTGGGGCGACATGAACCGGATGTTCCGCGCCACGCCGACCACGGTCGCGGCATGCCCGAAGACGCTGAATGAACGGCCAAGCGCGGACTGCGGCGAGCCAAAGCCCAGGGTCTTAACCGCCGTCTCGTTCAGGATGACATCGAAGGGGAGCGAGTTCACGGGGCCTGGACCCAGGGCGAACGACGCATCATCCGCACGATGGGCCGTGTCGAAATCCCGGCCCGCGACGAGCTTGCCGCCCAAGGTCTTGAAGTAGCCGACGGTGGTGAGTTCCATCGACACCGTGAGGTCCGGCCCAGGACGGCCCGGAATGCTGACCGGAGCGTAGTTGAAGGTTTTGGAGACCGGCTCCCGATCCGCTGACGTGACGGTGGTGACGCCGGGAACCTGGCGAAGCGCATCCAGGATCATCGGCTGTTTGTTGATCAAGCTCTCGAGCCCAAGGCTGTCGATCAGGATCAGGCCAGCGTGTCGGAAGCCGCGATCGGCGTTCTGCACGAACTTGGCCTGGGCGCTGAGGACCAGCGTGCAGATGGTCAGGGTGATCGCCGCGGCGAACTGGAAGACCACCAGACCGTTGCGGATCCGGCCGCCCAGCTTGCCGCCGCCCGGTAGCTTTGACGAGGCCAGCACCCTCGCCGGCTGGTAGCTGGACAACAGCAACGCCGGATAGAGGCCCGCCGCCAGGCCGATGGCCAGGGTGGCCAACAGAAGAACCGGCAGGATGCTGTCGGCGCCCCAGTAGGTAAGGGTTAGGTCCGATCCGCCGGCGGCGTTCACCAGCGGCAGGGTCAGCTCCGTGATCGCCAAGCCTACCAGCACCGACACGAAGGCTGTGATCAGGGCTTCAGCCAGGAACTGGATCATCAGCGCGCGCTGGGTCGCGCCCAGCGCCTTGCGCACCGCGACCTCCTTCGCCCGCAGGGCCGATTGGGCGGTGGCCAGGTTGACGTAGTTGAGGACGGCGATGGCCAGGGTCAGGACGGCGACCACCGCCAGGCTGACGATGATCCGTTTGTCCACATTCGGCTGGAAGTCGGCGGTGGTGATGGCCGCCTGGAAATGGATCGCCGGCAGCGGCGTCAGACGAAGCTGCAGCAGGTCATTGGGGTGCTGGCCGAGCTTGGTGTCCTCGCTGCCCTTGGCCCGGCGAGCGATGAAGTTGGCGAGGTCTGCGCCCACGGCCTGGGCGTCGGCGCGATTGCGGAACCGCAGATAGGTCGAGCCGAGCTGGCTGTTCCAGTCGGTGAACGCGTCGTTGCGGTTCTCGAAGGCCGGAGTGATAGCCTTGAGCAGGCCGAGCTTGAGGTGGGTGTTGGGCGGCAGGTCGCGCAGGACGGCCGAGACGCGCACATGCGCCACGGTGTGGCCTTCGCTAAGGTCCAGGCTTTGGCCGACCACATTGGTCGTGCCGAAGTACTTCCGCGCGAGAGTCTCGGTGATCACCACATTGTCCGGCTGGGACAGGGCGGTGGCGACATCGCCCCTGGCGAGCGGCAGCGCCAGGACCTGGAAGAAGTCCGGATCGACGTAGCGGACGTCTTCCTGATCGGTGGTCAGGCCGCGCGTGAGCGTCTCATCCATCCAGATGAGGCGCGTATAGGCGGCGATCTGAGGATAGTCCGCTTTCAGCAGCGGCGCGCTCACGCTGGTGGTCTTGGCGCTGGGGCGGGGCGCCAGACCCGGTCGCATAAGGGTCTCGTCCAGGCGATAGGTGTTCGCCGCCTCGGGAATCCAGCGATCGAAGCTAGTCTCGTAACGCACGTCCAGAAACAGCACGAGGAACACCGCCACGCCGACCGCTAGCCCCAGGACGTTGAGCGCGGCATAGAGCCGTCGCCGCGTCAGGGCCCGGTAGAGGGTCAGGAGGTAGTGCTGGAGCAATGTCGTCTCAGATTTCGCGGCGGGCGGAGACGACGACGCGGCCGTCCAGCATGTCGATACGGCGCTTGGCCATGTCGGCATGACTGGGGGAGTGGGTGACCATGACCACCGTCGCGCCATCCTCGTTCAGGCTCTGCAGGATGCCCATCACCTGGGCCCCGTTTTCGGTGTCGAGGTTGCCGGTGGGTTCATCCGCCAGGATCAGGCTGGGCTGGCCGACGATGGCGCGGGCGATGGCGGCGCGCTGCTGTTGGCCGCCTGAAAGCTGGTGAGGATAATGGCGCGCGCGATGGCCGATGCCGACCCGGTCCATGGCCGCCTGCACCCGCGCCCGCCGATCCTTGCCGGCCCATTTACGATAGACGATGCCCAGTTCGACATTCTCTGCGACCGTCAGCTCGTCGATCAGATTGAAGCTCTGGAAGACGAAGCCGAGGTTGTCGCGGCGCAGGCGGGCCAGCTCCGCCTCGGCCATGTCGGTGACCTCAAGGTCACGGAACATGTATTTGCCGCTGGTCGGGCGATCGATGGTGCCCAGGATATTCAGCAGGGTGGACTTGCCACAGCCGGACGGACCCATGATGGCGACAAACTCGCCCTCCTCGATCTGCAGTTCGATCGACTTGAGCGCCGTGGTCTCCACTTCGTCGGAGCGATAGAGGCGATGGACATCGGCCAGGACAATCATGGGGCAGCCTTCTCGAACCGGATCAGTGCAGGATGAGGTGGGTGGACTTGGCGTAGCCGTCGTAGCTGGAGGTCACCACGCGATCGCCGGGATGCAGGCCTGAGGTGATCTCCACCTGTTGCGGATTGCGGCGGCCGACGGTGATGGCGCGGCGGTCGGCGCGATGACCACCGCCGTCGAGCACGAAGGCATAGCTTCCGCCGCCTTCCTCGAGCCAGGCGCCGTTAGGCGCCACCAGCGCTTGTTGGGTGTCGCCGAGCGTGATCCGCACGTCGGTGCTTTCACCCCGGTGCAGGCCGATGTTCGGCGGCTTGTTGAAGGTCAGCTCAACCCGGAAACGGCCGCTGGTCACCTGCGGCAGGACGCGTGAGACGGTGAGGGCGACGGTGTGGCCATCGAAGTCGCCGGTCGCGGGCTGGCCGGCGGTGACCCGGCCCAGATAGTATTCGTCGACGTCGGCGGTGAGCTTGTAGGCGCCTTCGGAGTCGATCTGGCCGACCGGATCGCCGGCCTTCAGCGACTGGCCAGGTTGCAGGGTGAAGTCGGTCAGGCGACCAGCCACAGGGGCGCGGACCACCAGGGCGTCGAGGCTGGACTTCACCACCGCCAGATTGCTGTTCAGGCTGGAGCCGGTCTGGCGGATCTGCGCCGCCTGGGCGCCGGCGATGGCGTTCTCTTCCTGCTCGCCGGCCTTCAGCGCCTTGAGCCGGTCGCGGTAGTAGTTGGCCTCGTCGGTGAAACTCTTGACCTCGGCGTCGGAGACAAAGCCCAGCTCGTGCAGATGCTGGCGGGTATCGAGATCGTGCTGGGCCTTGAGCAGGCTGTAGCTGGTCTCGGAAACCTCCTTCTCGCGATCCAGCCGGTTGCGTTCCAGGGCCAGTTGCTGGGCGCTGGTATCGCCCAGCCGACCGGCGATCTCGGCCTCCTTGGAGGTGACGTCCAGCTTCAGCTGCGGATTGCTGAGGGTGGCCAGCGACGCGCCTTCGGCGACTTCCGAGCCATCCAGAACGATGACCTTATCGACCTGGCCTCCAGAAACGGCCGTCACATAGACCGTGCTGAGCGGCGCGATCTCGGCTCGCACCGGCAGATAGTCCTGGAAGGCGGTGTTCTGAACCTGGCCAATTTCCAGGGCGCTGGCCTTCACCGACAGGCTGTTTGGCGGCGGCAGCAACCGGATCAGGATGACGAGCACAACGACCGCCGCGACGACGGCCGCGCCGATCTGCATCGGCCGGCTGATGCGCGCGCGCGGCTTCTCGATGCGGCGATCCATGCTGGCGCCGGGCGCGAAGGGGGCCGGGTCTGGGGTATGTTCAGAAGTGTTCGGTTCGGTCACGGGCTGCTCTCTCAGCCTTAAGTGTAACGCGACCGCCGCCAAAACTAACAGATTGGGTTTATTGACATTTTCGACCTTTTGGCTTTGCATGTGTTCGGCAAAACGCGAAGTGTCCGATTCCGAACATGCTAGACTCTCCGTCAACCCCCAAAGACCACGTGCTGTTCGTGGACGACGATCCGGACGTGCTGAAGGCCGCCGGCCTGCTGCTGGGCCGGCATGGCCTGCGGATGTCCGAAGCGCGCAGTCCGGCGGAGGCCTGGAGCGTGCTGGCGGCCGAGCCGGTGGACGCCATTCTGCTGGACCTGAACTTCGCGCGGGGCGCCACCGCGGGCGATGAAGGCTTCCAAACCCTGGACGACATCCTGGCGCGCGATCCGGACGCCGCCGTCGTGGTGATCACAGGCCATAGCGGCATCAATATCGCCGTCGCCGCCATGCGGGCCGGCGCCAGCGACTTCGTCATGAAGCCCTGGAACAACGAGCGACTGATCACCACCATCAACACGGCGCTGGAGACCCGGCGACGTCGGTTGAAGGCGACGGCGGGCGCCGCCCGGCCCGCTGCATCGACGCCTGACGTCTGGATGGACAGCGCGCCGCTGCTGGGCGAGAGCCCGGCGATCCAGCGCGTGCGGGACCTGATCCGTCGCGCGGCGCCGACCGACGCCTCAGTGCTGATCCATGGCGAGGCCGGAACCGGCAAGACCCTGATCGCCCGCAACCTGCATCTACAGTCAGCGAGGGCCGCCGGTCCGTTCGTGCCGGTCGACCTGGCGGGCCTGTCGGTGGACGAGGCTGGGGCGGCGTTGTTCGGCGCGATCGAACAGGCGCGCGGCGGGACGCTGTTGTTGGAGGAAGTCGCCGCCCTCGCGCCGGTGCTGCAAATCCGGCTGTTGGACCTGCTGGACACCCGTCGCACGGGTCTCTCGACCCTGGACGTACGGGTCCTGGCCGCCACGCGGCAGCGCGAAGCGCTGAGCGAACCCCAGGGCCTACGCGACGACCTGTTCTACCGGCTCAACACCGTGGAAATTCTCGCCCCGCCCCTGCGCGAGCGGGGCGGCGACGCCCTGATCCTGGCCCGCCACTTCCTGCACCTCTACGCCCAGCGCTACGACCGGCCGGTCAAGGCCCTGGCGCCGGAGGTGATCGAGACCATTGTCGAAAGCCCCTGGCCTGGGGATGTGCGCGCCCTGCGCCAGGCCATGGAACGCTGTGTGATCTTCGCTGAGGGGGACAGCTATCAGCTGTCCGATCTGGCGCTGACCGAAAGCCAGCACACGCCGGGGACGCCCGCACGATCGGACCTGAATCTGGTGGAATCCGAACGCACCCTGATCAGCCGCGCGCTCAAGCGCCACAACTTCAATGTCAGCCACGCCGCCAAGGAACTGGGCCTGACCCGAGCCGCCCTCTATCGCCGCATGGCTAAGCATGGACTTTAGGCGGCAGGCCGGGCGCGCCCTGGGCCAGGCGCTGCTGTTCACCTGCGGTATCGGCGTGGTCGTCGCGCTGCACTTCGGCCTCTACGCCTGCACCGCGGTGCTCGTCCTGCTGGCCGCCTGGCTGGGATCGGTGACGGTCTGGCCTACCTATGAAATCGGCTCGCCGTCGGCTAGAGCGCCCACCGACCCAGCGACACCATCCAAGGCCGAGCAGAGCTGGCTTGGCAGCCTGCTGGACCAGACTCCGGCGCCGCTGCTGGTGCTGCATCCGGACGGCGTCATCCACACCGGCAACCGCGCGGCCCGCACCCTGTTCCGCACCGACGACCGACTGATCCAGCCGCCCGATATGCTGGTCCACGCGCTGAACAGCCCCTCCCCCACCGAACGGCTGACGGTCACCCTGGACACCGAGGCCGGGCCGCGCGCCTTCGCCGTCTCCATGAGCGATCTGGTGGGGCCTGAGGGCGCGCTCAGGCTGGCGGTGCTGCTGGATATCCAGCCGGAGATTCGCGCCGCCGAGGCCGCCGCCCTGCGCGATCTGCTGCAGGTGCTGAGCCACGAGATCATGAACGCCCTGACGCCGATCGCCTCCCTGGCCAGTACGGCGGTGGACCTGTTGGGAGACGAGACACCCGACTCCACCGCCCATGCACGCGACGCGGTGGAGACCCTGGCCCGACGCGCAGAGGGGCTGACACGGTTCGTCGATGCCTACCGCACCCTCGCCCGCCTGCCGCCGCCCGCCCTGAAACCGACCCGCCTCGGCGCCTTGCTGGGCGAGGTTTCGCGCGTGTTCCGCAGTCGGTGGGAGCGGCAGGGGGTGATGCTGGAGCTGAACGAACCGGCGCTGGATTTCGACCTGGACCTGGACATGGACCTTCTGGTCCACGCCTTGATGAACGTGATGTCCAACGGCGCGGAGGCGACGCTGGCCACGCCCGGCGAGCGGCGGCTGGTGAGGCTGACCGCTCGGGCGCGGGAGAATGGCGCGGTGCTGACCATCGAGGACAGCGGGCCGGGCGTCGCGCCGGCCGATCGTGAGCGGGTGTTCCGTCCCTTCTTCACCACCAAGGCGGAAGGCACTGGCGTGGGCTTAAGCTTCGCCCGCCAGGTCGCCCTGAGCCACGGCGGCGATCTGGCGCTGCTGCCCCAGCGCCCGGGAACTGGCGCCGAATTTCTGCTGACGATCTGACGCAGCCTCCAAGGGACAGTGCGAGGCCTAACCCGGCTCATTGGCGACCCATGCATTTTCGCTAAGCCCCTGCCCGGATCACATTTAAGGTAGAGTCCCAAGTCCAACCGACGACACTGAGACGTGAGCACAGTTCCTTTCCTTGAGATCGTCGGGTTCGTCGTCCTTGGCCTTTCGGTCTGTGGGGCGATCTACTCCGTTATGGCGACCATCGCGCTCTGGATGTTCAGGCGCCGACCGACGCCAGCGCCAGCCTCCACCCCATCCATCACCGTGTTGCGGCCGCTGTTCGGCGATGAGCCGGACCTCTATCAAAACCTCGCCAGCGTCTGCGCTCAGACCTACGATGGCCCGGTGCAGACGATCCTTGGCGCACGTGAGTCATCCGACGCCGCCCTTGATGTCGCCCGACAGGTCCAAAGTGACTGGTCGGCCAAAGACATCACCGTGTTGAGCAATCCCGCTCTGCACGGGACCAATCGAAAGATCAGCAACCTCATCAATCTGTCGGCCCAGGCCCATGGCGATGTGATCATCATCGCCGACAGCGACGTTCGCTTCCCGCCACAAGCCTTCGACGCCATTGTCGCCGCGCTGGAGCCGCCGCAGGTTGGGCTGATCTATTGCCTCTATCGCGGGCGGCCCACCACAAGCCTCTGGTCGGCGCTCGCGGCGATGGACATCAATATCCGGTTCGCTCCGAGCGTCGTGGTGGGTCAGGCGCTTGGCGCCAATCCCTGTCTTGGGCCGGCCATGGCGCTGCGCGCCGATGTCCTGAAGGAAATAGGCGGCCTGGAACGGCTGGCCGATTACCTCGCCGACGACTATGAGCTTGGCCGCGCCGTCCGGCAGGCGGGTTATCGAGTCGCCTGCCCCCAGCTAGTGATCGATCACGTGTTTCCCGAGACGAGCTTTAAAGAGGTCTTTGTCCACGAGCTGCGCTGGTCGCGGACCGTGCGGATGGTGCAGCCGGCGGGCTATTTCGGCAGCCTGATCATGCATTTCCTGCCGCTGGCGCTCATTGGCGCAGCCTTCACTGGATTCAGCACGCCTGCGCTGATCATGCTGGGCGGCCTTGCCGTCTTCCGACTCGTGCAGGCCTATATCCTTTGTCGATTGATGGCCGCGAACCGGCGCGCCCTTTGGCTGTTCCCGCTGCGCGATCTGTTGTCGTTCGCTGTCTTCGTTGCCGGAGCCTTCGGCAGCCGGATCGAGTGGCGCGGCGTCCGATCCAACGTCGCGCGGGACGGGACGATGGGCGCCACGTGAGCGAAGAGGCGAAGACGGAGGGGGCGCCCAGCCGCAAAGGACGCACCGCGACCATCGTCGCGGCGCTGATCGGGTTGGCCGTCGCCACCGCCGTGGTCGGTTATTTCAACTTCGGCACGGTCCTAAAGGCGATGGCGCCGATTGGCGTCGCGGGTTTCCTGGCGGTTATCGCCGCGCAGGGCGTCCTGTTCATCCCCCTGGGCGTCGCCTGGTGGCTGGTCGCGCCGGCCGAGCCGATCGACAAGGCGCCCGCCTTCATGTGGGCCAGGCTGTTGCGGGAAGCGTCCTCGGACGTGCTGCCGTTCTCGCAGCTTGGCGCCATCGTCATCGCCGGACGGGCGGCGGTGCTGGGCGGCGTGGATGCTTCCGTGGCCATCGGCTCGATCACCGTCGACATCACCATCGAGATGATCGGCCAGCTGACCTACACCCTGATCGGCATTGGCCTGCTGGCCCACCACCTCGGCTTCGCCAACTTCCGCCACAGCCTCGCGCCCGTCGCCGTCGGCGGCGTGGTGATTGCGCTGGTGATGATCAGCGGCGTCATCTTTGTGCAGCGGCGGGGCCTGGGTCTCGTCATGGGGCTGATCAATCGGCTGCCCCCCGTAGCAGGCCGCCACGCCGACGCGGTCATCGCTGCGATCAAGGCGGCGCATGCGGCGCCTGGCCGGATGATGCTGAGTCTGGCTCTGCATCTTGTTTGTTGGTTTGGCGCGGCCGCCGGGACATGGTTGATCCTGTCCCTCATCGGCCACCCCCTGCCCTATCTGTCCGTGGTGGCGGTGGAGAGCCTGCTGTTCGCCGCACGGAACGTCGCCTTCTTCGCGCCCAGCGGCCTGGGGGTTCAGGAAGGCGCCTATGCCCTGCTCGGCCCGCTGTTCGGACTTCCAGCCGAGGCGGCCCTGGCCCTGTCCCTGCTCAAGCGCGCCCGCGACATCGCCATCGGCGTGCCGATGCTGCTAAGCTGGCAGCTCCTGGAAAACAGACGGATTTTGCGCGGAGCTGAGCGCCATGTCTGAGCTTGGCGGCACAGCTCTTGTGACGGGTGCGTCCGGCTTCGTCGGTTCGGCCGTCGCGCGCGCGGCGAAGGCGCGCGGTCTTTCCCTGCGCATTTTGGTTCGCGAAGCCAGCCCCCGCCGCAACATCGAGGGCCTGGGCGCCGACATCGTGGTCGGCGACATGACCGATCCTGCCGCATTGGCCAAGGCGATGGCGGGCGTCAGATACCTCTTCCACGTCGCCGCCGACTACCGCCTGTGGGCGCGCGATCCGGAGGAGATCGTTCGCCACAATCTGGAAGGAACCACCGCGGTGATGACCGCGGCCCTGGCCGCTGGCGTCGAACGGATCGTCTATACCAGCAGCGTCGCTACGCTCGGCTTCCATGATGACGGCCGTCCATCCGACGAGACGCTTCCCCTCACGCCCGCCCAGGCCATCGGCGCCTATAAGCGCAGCAAGGTGATGGCCGAACGGACGGTTCAGGCGATGCAGTCCGAAGGTGGTTTGCCTGTGGTGATCGTCAGCCCCTCGACTCCGATTGGACCGCGCGACATCAAGCCGACCCCTACTGGCCGCATCATCGTCGAGGCGTCCGAGGGGCGGATGCCGGCCTTCCTCGACACCGGCCTCAACCTTGTCCACGTGGACGATGTCGCCGAGGGACATATGCTGGCCCTGGAGAGGGGGCGCATCGGCGAGACCTACATCCTGGGCGGCCAGGACGTCAGCCTCGGCCAGTTCCTGGCCGACATCGCCAATCTGGTCGGCCGCAAGCCGCCGACGGTCAGCCTGCCCCGCGCGCCGCTCTACCCCTTGGCCCTGATCACCGAAGCCATCGCCCAGCTCACCGGCAAGGAGCCGTTCCTGACTCGCGACGCGCTGAAGATGGCCAGCCACCACATGTTCTTCTCGTCGGCCAAGGCCGAGCGAGACCTGGGCTATGCCGCACGGCCCTATCCGGAAGCGATCGCCGACGCCGTCGCCTGGTTTCGCGAGGCGGGTTACCTGCGATGAACATCGTGGGCGCGATCCTGGCCTGCCTGCCGCTGCTGATCTGGATCTATATGATCGTCGGCAGGGGCATGTTCTGGCTCGCCCGGGAACGGGATGACGGACCGCAACCAGCCGATCCCGCGGTCTGGCCGCCAGTCGCCATCATCGTACCGGCGCGGGACGAAGCCGACGTCATCGCCCGCTCGATCGGCAGCCTGCTCGCGCAGGACTATCCGGGCTCCTTTCGCGTCATCCTGGTGGACGACGGCAGCAGCGATGGGACCGCATCGGTCGCCGCCGCGACGGCCACAGAGCTTGAGCGCGGCTCCATACTGACAATCATGACAGGCGCGCCGCTGGCGCCCGGCTGGACCGGCAAGCTCTGGGCCATGAAGCAGGGTGTGGACGCCGCCAGCGAGGACGGGGCGCCATCGCCGAAATACCTGCTCCTGACCGACGCGGACATCGCCCATACGCCGGATAATCTGCGCCGACTTGTGGCGCGGGCAGAGGCCGGCGGCCTGGTGCTGACCTCGCTGATGGCCCGGCTGAGCTGCGTGACCGCGCCGGAAAAGCTGATGATTCCGGCCTTCGTCTACTTCTTCGCCATGGTCTATCCGTTCGGCCAGGTGAACGACCCCAAGAGCCGTATCGCCGGCGCGGCGGGCGGTTGCATGTTGGCCAGGGCGGATGCATTGCAGGCGGCCGGGGGGATCGCCGCCATTCGCACCGCCATCATCGACGACTGCGCCCTGGGCGCGGCCATGAAGCAGCAGGGACCGATCTGGCTGGGCCTGACCGACCGGGCCGAGAGCCAACGTCCTTATGTGTCCCTCGGCGAGATCGGGCGCATGATTTCGCGTTCAGCCTACGCGCAACTCGACTACTCGCCGCTGATCCTGGCAGGGTCCTTGGCAGGGCTGGTCCTGACCTATCTGGCGCCGCCGCTGATCGCCATCTTCGCACCGGGACTGCTGAAGCTGGCGGGTCTGGCGGCCTGGACCCTGATGGCCGTAAGCTTCCAGCCGATGCTGAAGTTCTATCACCGCTCGCCGCTCTGGGGTTTTGCCCTGCCGTTGATCGGCGCCCTCTATACCGTCTTTACGGTCAAATCGGCGGTGGATGTCTGGAGGGGCCGGGGCGGATTCTGGAAGGGCCGCGCCCAGGCGCAGGCGGGACGCGCATGAGCCAGACCACCGCCGAACTGGCTCCGCGCAAGACGCACAAGCAGGAGAACTTCCCGGTCGCGTCCTTCATCCTGAAGCCGCAACACCGTGCGGCGATCATGGCCTTCTACCGCTTTGCCCGCACGGCCGACGACATCGCCGACCACGCCTCGCTGAAGCCCGACGAAAAGCTCGACCATCTGGAGCGGATGCGCGCCACTCTGGCCGGCGAGCACGACGACGACGCGCCGTCGCTGGCGCTACGCCGGGTGCTGGCCGAATGCCGGCTCGAGGCCACGCATGGCCTGGATCTGCTGCACGCCTTTCGCCAGGATTCGACCCAGACCCGCTACGCCGACTGGGCGGCGCTGATGGACTATTGCCGCTATTCGGCGATGCCGGTCGGCCGTTATGTGCTGGATGTGCATGGCGAGGATCGCGCCACCTGGCCGGCCTCGGACGCCCTCTGCGCCGCGCTTCAGGTGATCAATCACCTGCAAGACTGCGGCAAGGACTACCGCGAATTGGACCGGGTCTATCTGGGCCAGGAGGAACTGGCGGCGGCGGGAACAAGCGCGGAGGCCCTGGCGGAGGGCCGCGCCTCGCCGGCGCTGCGATCGGTGATCGTCGACATGGCGCGGAAGACCCAAGACCTGCTGGGTCAGTCACGCGGCTTCGCGAGCCAGATCAAGGACGGGCGCCTCGCCTATGAGGTCGCGCTGATCCAACGGCTGGCCGAAGACTTGACCGCTCGCCTGATCGCGCATGACCCCCTATCTGAACGGGTGCATCATCGCCTGATCGAGATTCTGCCGCTGGCGTTCCTGGCGGCCACGGACAGGATCGGCGGGCGTAATAGAGCGGGCGGCGGCGTGTGAGCGAACAGGCGGTATACGATCAGGGCGCCATCGAGCAGAAGGTCTCGGGCAGCTCCTTCTACGCGGGCATGCGCATCCTGCCCAAGGCCGAGCGGTCGGCGATGTTCGCCATCTACGGCTTCTGCCGGGCGGTGGACGACATTGTCGACGAACCCGGCGGCGAGCCGGCCGAGCGGCGCGCCGAACTCGACAGCTGGCGGACGGATGTTGAACGGCTCTACGCCGGCGAAGCGCCCGGCAAGATGGCGTTTCTGGCGGGGGATGTGCGCCAGTTCGGCCTCGCCAAGGCCGACTTCCTGGCCGTGATCGACGGCATGCAGATGGACCTGGATGAGGACATCCGCGCGCCTGACGCCGCCAAGCTGGACCTCTATTGCGATCGGGTGGCGAGCGCCGTGGGCCGCCTTTCAGTCAAGGTGTTCGGCATGGGCGAGGCGCCGGGACTGGAGCTCGCCCACCACCTCGGACGCGGTCTGCAGCTGACCAACATCCTGCGCGACATCGATGAGGACGCCTCCATCGGCCGGCTCTACCTGCCGCGCGAGGCGCTCGATGCGGCGGGGATCACTGGGAGCGATCCCGACGCCGTCATCGCCGATCCTCGGGTGGATCTCGCCTGCAAATCCGTCGCGGCCCAGGCGCGCGACTACTACGCCAAGGCCGACGCGGTGATGGCCAAACGGCCGGCCGGACGCTTGGCGGCGCCTCGACTGATGAGCGCTGTCTATGGTCGCATTCTCGACGGCATGGAGGCCAAGGGCTGGGCGCCGCCCCGTGAGCGGGTGAAGATCAGCAAGGCGGCCCTGGTCTGGATCCTGATATCACGCGGTCTGCTGGGATGACGCCGAAAGGCTCGGCCAAGACGGTTCAGATTATCGGCGCGGGGCTTTCGGGATTGGCCGCCGCGGTGCGGCTGGCCGAAGCGGGCGTCGCGGTCGACATCAACGAAGCGGCAGCCCAGGCCGGCGGCCGGTGCCGCTCATTCCACGATGCCCGGCTGGACATGGTGATCGACAACGGCGCCCATCTGGTGCTGTCCGGCAACCAGGCGGTCAACCGCTATCTGGCGCTGATCGGCGCAACCGATCGGCTGGCGGGCCCCGACCACGCCCGGTTCGTCTTCGCCGACGCAGCCTCTGGCGAGCGCTGGACCATCCGGCCCAACGAGGGCCCGCTGCCCTGGTGGGTTATGGCGCCATCGCGCCGGGTCCCGGGGTCAACGAGCGCCGACTATCTGGCCCTGGCCGGCCTGCTCTATCCGAAGGCGGACGCGCGGGTCGACGAGGCCATCGCCGCCAAGGGGGTGGTCTGGACCCGGCTGATGGAGCCCTTCCTGCTCGCCGCCCTAAACACCGCGCCCAAGACTGGATCCGCGGCCTTGGCGGCCGCCGTGGTTCGCGAAACCCTGGCCAAGGGCGGGCGCGCCTATCACCCAAGGGTCGCCGAACCCAATCTGTCCGCCGCCTTTGTTGATCCGGCCGTGGCCTTCATCACCGAGCGTGGCGGCGAGTTGCGCCTGGGGCGGCGGCTGCGCAACCTGGCCTTCGACGACGATCGGTTGGACTCGATGACCTATTCCGACGAAAATCAGCCTCGCCCTGCCGACGGGCCGGTCATTCTCGCCGTGCCGCCCTGGATCGCCCAGGAACTGGCGCCCAACACGTCCGCGCCGGACGAATTCTGCGGCATCGTCAACGCCCACTTCAAACTGTCGCCGCCACCGGACATTGAGCCGATGGTTGGGGTCATAGGCGGGACGATCGAATGGATATTCGCCTTTCCCGACCGGATTTCCGTGACGATCAGCGCCGGCGACCGCTTCCTGGATACTGATCGCCAAGCGCTGGCCGAACAGATCTGGGCCGAGGTCGCCAAGGTCCACGGACTGCCGCCCGCCTTGCCGCCCTGGCAGATCCTCAAGGAGCGGCGCGCCACCTTCGCCGCAACGCCCGAGCAGAATCGCAAACGGCCGGGCGCCCAGACCGCCTGGAAAAACCTCATTCTTGCCGGCGACTGGACCGACACTGGCTTACCCGCCACCATCGAAGGCGCCCTGCGGTCGGGATTTCATGCGGCAGAGTTGGCCCTCGCCCAACTTCGCCTATAGTCGCCCTAGTGATGGACGAATTTCGATGAGCTTGGTTCTCGACACCGCCGCCCCTCAAGCGACCACGGCACTCGACGCGCTAGATCGTTCGGTCGAGCAGGCCAAGGACGCCTTGCTCAAACTCCAGCGGCCAGACGGCCACTGGGTATTCGAGCTCGAGGCCGACGCCACTATCCCGGCTGAATATGTGCTGCTGAAGCACTATCTGGGCGAACCGGAAGATCTGGAGCTCGAGCGGAAGATCGGCGCCTACCTGACCCGCATCCAGGGCGACCATGGCGGCTGGCCGCTGTTTCATGGCGGGGCGTTCGACATCAGCGCCACCGTCAAAGCCTATTTCGCCCTGAAGATGATCGGCCACGACATCGACGCCCCTCATATGGTCCGCGCACGTGAAGCCGTTCTGGCCCACGGCGGCGCGGGCGCGACCAACGTCTTCACCCGCATCCAATTGGCCCTCTACGGCGCGGGACCCTGGTCGGCGATTCCGACCATGCCGGTCGAACTGATCCTGCTGCCGCGCTGGTTCCCGATCCACCTGTCGAAGATGTCTTATTGGGCACGGACGGTGATCGTTCCCCTGCTGGTGCTGCAGGTGAAGAAGCCGGTGGCGCGCAACCCGCGCGGTGTGCGGGTGGACGAGCTTTATCAGGCCAAGGTCCATGTCAAACCCGGCTCCAAGGCGGCGGACACCAAATGGCTCTGGACCGTCGGATTCAACGCCCTGGATGTGGTGCTTAAGGCCGTCGACGGACTCTGGCCCAAGGGCTTGAGGGCGAGCGCCATCGCCCGATGCGTCAGCTTCGTCACCGAGCGTCTGAACGGCGAAGACGGGCTTGGCGCCATCTATCCGGCCATGGCCAACAGCGTGATGATGTTCGATGTCCTAGGCTATGGCGAGGACCATCCCGACCGGGTCATGGCGCGCAAGTCCGTGGCCGATCTGGTCGTCGTGCGGGAAGACGAAGCCTACTGCCAGCCCTGCGTCTCACCGGTCTGGGACACAGCCTTGACCGTCCATGCCCTGATGGAGGCTGGCGGCGAGGATGCCGAGCGGCAGGCGGTGCGCGGGATGGACTGGCTGAAGCCGCGCCAGGTGCTAGACGTGAAGGGCGACTGGGCCGAGCAGCGACCGGATGTGCGCCCCGGCGGCTGGGCCTTCCAATACAACAACGCCCACTATCCTGACACGGATGACACCGCCGTGGTGGTGATGGCGATGGATCGCGCAAGAACGCGGCTGAACGCCGGCGCCGGCTATGACGAGGCGATCGCGCGCGGTGAGGAGTGGATCGAGGGGCTACAGAGCAAAAACGGCGGCTGGGGCGCCTTCGACGCCGACAACACCTTTCACTATCTGAACAACATCCCCTTCGCCGACCACGGCGCCTTGCTCGACCCGCCCACCGTCGATGTGGCGGCGCGCTGCGTCAGCATGCTGGCTCAGCTGGGCAAGACGGCGAGCGACCCGACCATGAAGCGGGCCCTGGACTATCTGGGGCGGGAACAGGTGGCCGATGGCAGTTGGTTTGGCCGCTGGGGCGTCAACTACATCTATGGGACCTGGTCGGCGCTGTGCGCTCTGAACGCGGCCGGTGTCGACCCTCAGGGGTCTGTCATGCGCAAGGCGGTGGACTGGCTGGTCAAAACCCAGAATTCAGATGGTGGCTGGGGCGAGGACTGCGAGAGCTACGCCCTGGACTATAAGGGCTACACGCCATTCGCCTCGAACGCGTCACAGACCGCCTGGGCGCTGCTGGGACTGATGGCCGCGGGCGAAACCGATAATTCGGCTGTTGCGCGGGGCGTCGAGTACCTACTTAAGAATCAGAGCGCGGATGGCCTGTGGGATCAGGACGCCTATACCGGCGGCGGGTTTCCACGGGTTTTCTATCTGCGCTACCACGGCTATCCTAAGTTCTTCCCCCTCTGGGCCGTCGCTCGATACCGCAACCTGAAGCGGGCTAACGACCCCCACGTTTCGTTCGGTATGTGAATGATTCTGGTTGCGACAGGTCTGCAGCGGGAGGCGAGGAGCCTTGCGGGCGCTTCCCTTAGCGTCATTGCCGGCGGCGGCGACCGGCAAAGGCTGGAGGCCGAACTGGAACGCGGCGCGGCCGAAGCTAACGCGATCATCAGTATCGGGCTCGGCGGCGCATTGCTGGAAGGGCTGTGGCCTGGCGACTGGGTCGTCGCCAGCGGGATCGTCTGCCCGGATGGATCCGCTATGGCCACCGACAGCAATTGGACAGCGCGCCTGCTGGAGACCCTGCCGCGCGCGCGCTCTGGCACGATCCTCGGCTCGGATATCATGCTCGCGGACAGGGCCGCGAAAGCCCTGGCGCATCAGGCCAGCGGCGCGGCCGTGGTCGACATGGAATCGCACATCGCCGGAGCGGTCGCCGCACGGCACGGCTTGCCATTTGCTGTAGCGAGGGTGGTGTCCGATGCGGCGGCCCGAAGCCTGCCCAAGGCGGCTCAGGCCGGCATGGCCGCGGACGGCCGCATGGACATCATGGCCGTCCTGGCCTCACTGGCCGCCAGTCCGTGGCAGCTCCCGGCCCTGATCCGCGTGGGATCGGAGGCCGAGACCGCCTTCCAGGCCCTACGCCGTGGGCGAGACCTTCTTGGACCGAGGCTGGGTGGCCCGGATCTCGGCGAGTTTCCGCTCGACGTGACCTGAGAAGACGAACTTCGCCGGCCGCTGGTTATCCAGCGGGATGTCCGCGGCCATCTTGCCCGAGGTCTTCACGCCCTTCATCGACACCGCCAACAGCTTCAGCGGGTTCTTCACCCCATCGGCCACCGCCGAGCCTTCGAAGCCGCAATGGACCATGCAGTCGGCGCACTTTTCATATTTGCCGACGCCGTAGTCTTCCCACTCGGTGTCGTCCATCAGCTCCTTGAAGGTCTTCACATAGCCTTCGCCGAGCAGGTAGCAGGGCTTTTGCCAGCCGAACACGGTGAGCAGGGGCATGCTCCACGGGGTGCACTGGTAGGTCTGGTTGCCGGCCAGGAAGTCGAGGAACAGGCCGGACTGGGTGAAGGCCCACTTCTTGCCGCCCTCGCCGCGCGCGAAGATGCTGCGGAACAGTTCCTTGGTCTTCGTCCGGTTCAGGAAATGCTCCTGATCCGGCGCCCGCTCATAGGAATAGCCGGGGGAGATGGTGATGCCGTCGATGCCCATCTCGGTCATGACGTCGAAGAAGTCGGCGACCCGCTTCGGATCGGAGCCCTCGAACAGGGTGCAGTTGATCTGCACCATGAAGCCCTTGGACTTGGCCAGCTTGATCGCCTCGACGGCCTTCTCGTAGACGCCGTCCAGGCAGACCGACTTGTCATGCATGACCTGGTCGCCATCCAGGTGGATCGACCAGGTGAAGAAGGGGCTGGGCTTATAGTCGTCGATCTTCTTGCTCAGCAACAGGGCGTTGGTGCAGAGGATCACCATCTTCTTGCGGGCGATGAAGCCTTCGACGATCCGCGGCATGTCGCGGTGCAGCAGGGGTTCGCCGCCGGCGATCGAAACGGCTGGGGCGCCGCATTCGTCAATCGCGGCCATGCACTGATCGTAGCTGAGGCGCTGATTAAGGATTTCGTCCGGGTAATCGATCTTGCCGCAGCCGGCGCAGGCCAGGTTGCAGCGGTAGAGCGGCTCCAGCATCATGACCAGCGGATAGCGTTTGCGGCCAGTGAGGTGCTGCTTGGCGACGTAGGCGCCGATCCGGGCAGTCTGTGAAAGCGGAAGACCCACGGGAATATCCTTAAACGTCAGAGGTTTGTTTAGCGGCACGCTCACGCAGCGACGCCGGAGGATGGAAGACGATCTTTTCTTCGACGCCATCCATTTGGATCACCTCGACATGGGTGATTTTACGCAAAGCTTCAATGACTCCGACCACCAATTCCTCCGGCGCCGAGGCGCCGGCGGTAAGGCCGATGGACTCTACGCCCTCAATCCAGGTCGCGTCGAGGTCAGTGGCGTCGGCGATCAGGAAGCTGGGTATGCCCTCTTCCACGCCGATTTCACGTAGCCGATTTGAGTTGGAGCTATTCTTGGCGCCGACCACCAGCAGCAGTTCGGCGACCTTGCACAGGTCGCGCACCGCGGTCTGGCGATTTTGCGTGGCGTAGCAGATATCCGCTGTGTCCGGCCCCATCACGTCACTGAAGCGGCCCACCAGCGCGGCGATCACGCCCTTGGTGTCATCAACGCTCAAGGTGGTCTGGGTCACATAGGCGATCGGCGTGTCCAGGGGCAGATCGATCGCCAGGACATCGGCTTCGTTCGACACCAGATACATCGGCGCGCCGACCTGGCCCATCGTACCTTCGACTTCAGGATGGCCGGCGTGGCCGATCAACACCATGGTCCGGCCGAGGCCGACATAATATTTGCCCTGATTGTGAACCTTGGACACCAGCGGGCAGGTCGCATCGATCACCGGCAGATCGCGGTTCATGGCTTCGTCGACAACCGACCGAGGCACGCCATGCGCGCTGAAAACCGTGGTCGCGCCGCTGGGCACTTCGGACAGCTCTTCAACGAAGATCGCGCCGCTGGCCTTCAGCTTGTCGACCACGTGCCGGTTATGCACGATCTCATGGCGCACATAGACCGGCGCGCCGTACCTCACCAAAGCGCGGTCGACGATGTCGATCGCTCGCTCGACTCCAGCGCAGAAGCCGCGCGGCTGAGCCAGATATACTTTGACCATTAATCCCGCTGTTGGCTTGTTGGGCGCCCTACCGTAACTTAGTGCATTGAACTGCGCTTCGGAAGCGAAGTGGGCCAGCAAATCGCGGACGGAGTGGGTTTTTTTTCGAGGCGCCCGATTCTGCGCCTTTTTCTCCTCGACCGTCACGCTTATCCTTACGGCATGAAAATCTCTCGCTCAAACCGGCGCGCAGCCGCGGAATGACCGGCGCATCCGGGATTCAACTGCCCAGTTCTTCGCAGTCCAACGCGTTGCAGGCGGCTCTGAAGCGCATCGCCGCGCAGGTCGACGTGACGCTGGATGAACTGCTTCCGCGACTTGAGGGGCCCTCAGGCCGCGTTGCAGAGGCCATGCGTTACGCCATCTTTGCCGGCGGCAAACGCATTCGCCCGTTTCTGACCGTCGCCAGCGCCACACTGTTCGACGTTCCGCTGGAATATAGCCTTCGCGCAGCCGCGGCGATCGAGTCGCTGCACACCTACTCGCTGGTGCACGATGACCTGCCCTGCATGGACGATGACGACATGCGGCGTGGTCGCCCCACCACCCACAAGCAGTTCGACGAAGTGACCGCAGTCCTGGCCGGCGACGCCCTGCTGACGCTGTCGTTTGGGCTGCTGGCCGATCCGGCGACCCATCCTTCCGGCGAGGTTCGCGCGCAGCTCGTGGCCAGGCTGGCCGAAGCCGGCGGTGCATCGGGAATGATCGGTGGGCAGATGATCGATATGCTGGCGTCGGAAAGCGAGTTCGGCGAGGCCGAGATCATCCAGTTACAGGCGCTGAAAACCGGCGCCCTGTTTGAGTTCTGCTGCGAAGCCGGCCCGATCCTGGCAGGCGCCAACGACAGCGAGCGAGAGCGATTCAAGGCCTTCGCCCGTGATTTCGGCCTCGCCTTCCAGATTGCTGATGATCTTATCGACGCGACCGGGACCGCCGAGATGGCGGGCAAGGCCGTGGGCAAGGACCAGGAACAGGGCAAGGCCACCCTGGTGTCACTGTTCGGCGTCGATAAGGCTCGCGAGACGGCGTTGCGGCTGGCCAGCAGCGCCGCGGACCGCCTGTCGCCCTATGGGGCAGCCGCCGACGAGTTGCGCGCCCTTCCCTTCCTTCTGCTTGACCGGAGCGCCTGAACGCGCGCCCAACCATTCGCAGTGTACGCGGAGACCTTTAGTGCAAAATAAAACGCCGCTCTTAGATCAAGCCAAGCTGCCCGAAGATCTGCGAAAGCTCAGCAAGGATGAGTTGCCGCAGGTCGCAGCGGAATTGCGTCAGGCGACGATCGATGCGGTGTCTGTCACCGGCGGCCATCTCGGCGCCGGCCTCGGGGTCATCGAGCTTACCGTCGCGCTCCACTATGTCTTCCAGACGCCCCGCGACCGCCTGATCTGGGACGTCGGCCACCAGGCCTATCCGCACAAAATCCTCACCGGACGGCGCGATCGCATCACCACTCTGCGCCAGGGCGGCGGCCTGTCCGGCTTTACCCGCCGCGCGGAAAGCGAATTCGATCCCTTCGGCGCCGCCCACTCCTCGACCTCGATTTCCGCCGGCCTGGGCATGGCCGTCGCCCGGGATCTGAGCGGCGGCGACAATCACGTCGTGGCGGTCATTGGCGACGGCGCCATGAGCGCCGGCATGGCGTACGAGGCGATGAACAACGCCGGGGCGCGCAAATCCCGCTTGCTGGTGGTGCTCAACGACAACGACATGTCGATCGCCCGCCCCGTTGGCGCGCTGAGCTACCATCTCGCCCGGCTGGTGTCGTCGAAGGCCTACAACGACATCCGCCATTTTGCGCGAGATCACCTGCCCCAGTCGCTCCACGAGCCGGCAAGGCGGGCGGAAGAACATGCGCGTGGCCTGGTGTCCGGCGGCGCCTTGTTCGAAGAGCTCGGCTTCCAATACATCGGCCCGATCGACGGCCATAACCTGGAGCACCTTGTTCCAGTGCTCCAGAACATCCGCGATGAGGGCGGTGACCGGCCGGTGTTGCTGCACGTGATCACCGACAAGGGGCACGGCTACGATCCGGCTTCGAACTCCGCCGACAAACTGCACGCCGTGGCGACCTTCAACGTCGAGACCGGGGTTCAGAACAAGGTCGCGGCCAAGGCGCCGTCCTACACGCGCGTCTTCGCCGACGCCCTGGTGCAGGAAGCGAGCCTCGATCCCAAGATCGTCGCGATCACCGCCGCCATGCCATCCGGCACGGGACTGGACGTCTTCGAGAAGAGCCATCCGGATCGCATGTTCGATGTCGGCATCGCCGAGCAGCATGCCGTCACCTTCGCGGCCGGCCTGGCGACCGAGGGCTACAAGCCCTTCTGCGCCATCTACTCGACCTTCCTTCAACGCGCCTACGATCAGGTCGTGCACGATGTCGCCATCCAGAATCTGCCGGTCAGATTCGCCCTGGATCGAGCGGGCCTTGTCGGCGCCGACGGCGCAACCCACGCAGGCAGTTTCGACCTGGCCTATCTCACCTGCCTGCCCAACTTCGTCGTGATGGCGCCGTCCGACGAGGCGGAGCTTAAACATATGGTCGCGACGGCGGCGGCGCACGACAGCGGCCCCATCGCCTTCCGCTATCCGCGCGGCGAGGGAACCGGCGTCGCCTTGCCGGAGCGCGGCGAGGTGCTGGAAATCGGCAAGGGCCGGGTGCTTCGCGAGGGCAAGGATGTGGCCATCCTAAGCCTGGGCGGTCGACTTCAGAGCGCCCTGGCCGCGGCCGAACACCTTCAAGGGCGTGGCTATTCCTGCACCGTCGCTGACGCTAGATTCGCCAAACCGATCGACGAAGCCCTGGTTCGGTCACTGGTCCGCCATCACAGCATGCTGATTACCATCGAGGAGGGCTCGATCGGGGGTTTCGGCAGCCATGTGGTGGACTATATCGTCAACAACGACTTGGCTCGCGCGGGCTTCTCGATCCGGACGCTAAAGCTGCCGGACGCCTACCTGGAACACGATGACCAATTCAAACAATACGAGACGGCGGGCCTCGACGCGTTGGACATTGTCCGCGTCATCGAGGCGCGCATGACTCGGACGGCTTGATCGAGTAGGATTTCACCATGTTGCGCACCCTCTTCCTCCAAGTCCCCTCCTTCGATGGTTTCGACGGAGGCGCGGGCTCCCGTTATCAGGCAAAGCGGGAGATCAGATCCTTCTGGTTGCCGACCTGGTTGGCTCAGCCGGCGGCGCTGGTGGAGAATTCCAAGCTGATCGACGGGCCGCCTTCCGGCATCACCATGGACGAGGTGGTGGCCCAGGCGAATGATTTCGACCTCCTGGTGGTGCACACCTCGGTCCCCTCCTTCGATTCAGACGTGAAGGCCATCGCGGCCATGAAGGCGGCCAACCCTGCGCTGAAGGCCGGGTTGATCGGCGCCAAGGTGGCGGTGAAGGCCGACGAGAGCCTGGTCGATGCGCCGATCGTGGACTTCGTCTGCCGCAACGAATTCGACTACACCGTCAAGGACGTCGCGGACGGCAAACCCTGGGACACCATCCTGGGCCTCAGCTATCGCGATGCGAATGGCGAGATCGTTCACAATCCGGAACGCCCGATCCTGGAAGACATGGACGCCCTGCCTTCGGTGATCGACGTCTATAAGCGCGACCTGAAGATCGAAGACTATTTCATCGGCTATCTGAAACACCCCTATCTGTCGGTCTACACCGGCCGGGGCTGCAAGAGCCGCTGCACCTTCTGCCTGTGGCCGCAGACCGTCGGCGGGCATCGCTATCGCACCCGCTCGGTCGCGAACGTCGTGGCCGAGATCGCCGCGGCCAAGGAAGCCTTCCCCCAAGTGAAGGAGTTCTTCTTCGACGACGACACCTTCACCGACGACCTGCCCCGCGCCGAGGCCATCGCCGAGGGGTTGGGCAAGCTGGGCGTGACCTGGTCCTGCAACGCCAAGGCCAATGTCCCGCGCGCGACCTTGGAGAAGCTGAAGGCCGGCGGCTTGCGTCTATTGCTGGTGGGCTATGAGTCCGGCGACCAGCAGATCCTCTACAACATCAAGAAGGGTATGCGGATCGAGGTCGCCGAGCGGTTTACCCAGGACTGCCATGATCTCGGCATCGTCATCCACGGCACCTTCATCGCGGGATTGCCGGGCGAGACCCGCGAGACCCTGGCCAAGACCAAGGCATGGGCCTGCAAGATCAATCCGCACACCATCCAGGTGTCATTGGCCGCGCCCTATCCCGGCACCTTCCTCTACGATCAGGCCGTGGAAAACGGCTGGCTGGACGCCGCGAACGCCGAGCTGGTCAATGACAAGGGCGTCCAGATCGCGCCCCTGCACTACCCCCATCTCAGCCACGAAGAGATTTTCGCCTCGGTCGAAGACTTCTACAAAGCCTTCTATTTCCGCCCGCGGAAGATCGGCTCGATCGTCAAGGAGATGATCAGCGACAGCGACATGATGAAGCGGCGCCTGCGTGAAGGCGTTGAATTCTTTCAGTTCCTTCGAGAACGCAAAGCGGCCTGAAACGCCAAACATTGAATTCCTGGCCGTCGTGGGCCACATGTCCGCCTACGATGTCCCGCAAAGCCTGTTTCCGTACCCAAGTCGCCGCCGTACTGCTTATCGTATCGATTGGCGCTCTAGGCGGGCCCGCGTTCGCGCGCAGCGCCGACGAAAAGATGTGGCGAAAGGCCTGCACGGCTGACGCCTTTTCACTATGTCCGCTGCAATCGGTTACGGGTAACCGCAACGGGGTTCGGGACTGTTTGCTGCACAAACTCGACAAGGTGTCCGACCCCTGTGTCGCGGTCATCAGGGCCGCACTGCAACCCCAGCCGCAGCTCACGGCGACCCTTCCCTATACGACGCACTAAGGCCGTCGACTTTGCCTTAGGACGGGTTGAGCGGCCCGCCGAGGCTGATCTTGTCCTTCGTCACCGGCAGGACCAGCTGGAATTCCGTGCCGGCCGCGCTCGAGCTCCATTTCACCTCGGCGCCGATCGCCTTGGCGCGGCTCGTCTGGTTGGCCATGCCCTTGCCGCGCGGGCGGTCAGCCTCGTCGATGAAGCCTTTGCCATTGTCGGTCACGGTGATGAGCACCGTCTCGCCCTGCAGACGGGTGGTCATGCGAATCTCCGTGGCGCCCGCATGCTTGATGATGTTGGTGAAGCACTCCTGGAAAATCCGGAAGATATGCAGGGCGTTTCTGTGATCGAGCCAGGCCATCGGCGGCACATCCTCGGCATGCCAGCGCAGCCTTATGCCCATGCTCTCCAACCGGGGCTGCAGGCGGAAGCGGAAGGTGGCCAACAGCAGGAGCAGATCGGTTTCGACCGGCTCCATGGAATCGATAGTCAGTTTCAGATCGTCGATGCACCCTTTTAGCACCTCGACTATGGCCGCCTCGTCCATCTTGCCGTGTTCGATGCCGCGCAGGGCGGTGACGAGGGACGAGCCCATGCCATCGTGCATATCCTGCATCAGGCGGCGGCGTTCCTCGGTCAGCAGTTCGCGCTATTCGACCACGCGCAGCTTCTCATAGCTTTGCGCAAGCTCAGCTTCCCGCTCGTCGAGTCTCTGCGCCAGATAGTCCTTGGCGTTCTCAACCGTCGACACGGCCACGACGTATCGGCTCAGCATGATGTAGCCAAAGACCAGGGTGATCGCGATGTTGGCGTAGAGGCTGACGAACAGCCCCTCGATGTTGACGAAGTTGTTCTCGAGCAGCCAGTCATAGACGGCCAATTCCATGCCGATCAGGGCGCTGGCGGCCAGCCAGACGCCCTCCATTGCCCCCGCCCGCCAGCTATAGCTCGCCCGGGCCCCCTAAGGGGCCCGTGTACGGGGCGAACGTTCCGTAGGCAGGGGACGCCGCCTAGCCGATCGGCGTTCGATGATGTCGCGGATCTTCAGCGCCAGGGCGTCGAGAGTGAGGGGCTTGGTCACCATCCCCAGGCCGCGCTCAAGGAAGCCCTCGCGGCCGGTGGCGCGTTCGGCGTAGCCCGTGGCGAACAGGATTTTCAGGTCAGGCCGGTGCTGGCCGGCCACGTCGGCGAGCTGACGCCCCCCACCGCTCTACCCGGAGCCACCGTCACGTTTCTGCGATGCGTTGGCGCTAAACGTTCTTATTTGAGCGGTGGCGTCGACGGGAACCTAGCGATTGAAGAAGCCGGTCACGGACATCGAGACCGCCGCCATGCGCAAGATCAGCTGGCGGCTGATCCCCTTCATCGCCCTGCTCTATTTCGCCGCCTTCATCGACCGGGTGAATGTCGGCTTCGCCGCGCCGCAAATGAACCACGCGCTGGGCTTTTCGCCTTACGTCTATGGGCTCGGGGCCGGAATCTTCTTCTTGAGCTATTGCCTGTTCGAAGTCCCAAGCAACCTGGTTCTGCATAAGGTAGGCGGGCGGCTGTGGATCGGCCGGATCATGATCACCTGGGCGGTCCTGGCTGGCGCCATGGCCCTCATCCATACACCGCTCAGCTTCTATAGTCTGCGCTTCCTGCTGGGCGCAGCGGAGGCGGGGTTCTTCCCGGGTATCGTCTACTACCTGACTGGATGGGCGCCGGCCGCGCACCGCGCCAGGTTGATCGGCCTGTTCATGACCGCGATCCCGCTCTCGACCGCATTTGGCGCGCCGATTTCAAGTTTCATTCTGTCGCTGAACGGCGTGTTCGGTATCGCCGGCTGGCGATGGCTGTTCCTGCTGGAGACCGTTCCGTCGCTAGCGCTGGGCTGCGCTACGCTTATCTGGCTCCACGACAGACCGGAGCAGGCGAGCTGGCTGACGACTGAGGAAAAGGCCTGGCTGACGCGGACCTTGGCGGACGAGCGCGCGAACCGTCCGGCCCACGCCGGGGCGTTGGTTCGGGCCCTGATCAACCCCCGTGTCCTGACCCTTGGCGTCTGCTACTTCGGCGCTGAGATCGGCCTCTATGGGGTCATCCTCTGGCTGCCGCAGATCCTCCAGAACGTCGGCGTGTCATCGGCCAATATTGGCTGGGCGATCGCTGGTCCCTATGCGCTCGCGGCGGTCGTCATGGTCGTTTGGTGCCGGCATTCCGATCGCACGCGAGAACGAGTCTGGCATATCGCGATCGCGTCGGCGGTGGCGTGCGCCGGCCTGGCCGCCAGCGCCTGCGCGCCGCACTCGGCCGTTCTCTCCCTGGCCGCAATCACCCTGGGCGTGGTGGGCACCCTGGCGATCCTGCCGGTGTTCTGGACCCTGCCGACGGCCTTGCTCGACGGCGCCGCGGCCGCCGGCGGCATCGCGCTGATCAACGCGCTGGGCAACATCGGTGGGTTTGCGGGACCCTTTGTGGTCGGCTGGATAAAGGATCGGACCGGCAGCTATGCACCGGGGCTGCTTGTGATCGCGGGCTGCGTGTTGATGACTGGGATCATCGCGCTGATCCTCGGTCATGACAGCAAGGCGGAATATGGAGAGGACGTGGCCCAGGCCGCGCCGGCTCTCGCGGCCAAACCGGGATAAGGACGACACACCATGATCATCGACCACACCGAAATATCCTACACCCCGACTACGGGCGTGCGCCGCACGCATGAGACCCCGCTCGTGATCGCGACCGAGGCCAGCCTCGAAGGTTATGGCCACCTGGTCGAATCGCCAGCCGACTTTCCCATCGAGATCGTCCGCTGGCCGGCGCAGGGCTGGCGACCGATCGACCTGAATTCCGGCGACCAGGGCGGTGTCACCGAAGGCGTGTTCGAGTTCGCCTGGCGAGGCGAGACCCTGTTTGCCCGCAACAACGCGGTCGGCGACAGCTATCTGTTCGGTTGGAGCAACTGGCCGGAGGAGGCGGCGAGCGATGGGCCGCCTCTGCCACGCGAGCGGGCGCTGATCTGGCGCGCCAACTATCACCCCGATGGCGGCCAGATGATCTATCCCATGAACGGCGAGAGCTTCGTGGTCCCTTTGGCCCTGCCGGGCGACGACGTCACGCCGGAGCAGTTCATCACCTTCTGGTGCGACGGCGGCCAGGGCCTCTACATCCACCCCAATGTCTGGCACGGCGCCTTCGTGCCGCACGACGATGAAGCGAGCTTTCTCGACCGCCAGGGCCGCGTGCACGCCCGCGTCTCGGTGGACTTCCCCAAGGAGTTCGGCTGCTACCTGGCTTCGCCCCTGCGGCGGCCGTAGTCCGCGGCAATCAGGGCGCTTTGGCGGGATAGGTCGCCACGTCGATCCAGATGGGATTGCTGTAGGCGCGGTGGCCGACCTGATCCTCGACGGTCAACGCGTACCAGGTCGAGGCCTGGACTGAGGCCGTGAAAGCCACGTGGGTCTCGCGACCGGCAGCTGTCAGGTCCTTAGTCTCGACGACGCCGTCCTTGCCGACCAAGGTGACCGACTTCAATCCATCGACGGCCTTTAGGTCGAAGCCGAGGCTGAATGGCGCGGCCGGGATCACCTTCAGGTCATCACCGAACATGTGGTCGGGGAAGATAAGCGGGCCATAGGTGACATAGGCATGACCCGCCTTAAGCGCCGCCGCGAAGGTCGCTGGCGTCAATGGGCCATCCAGGTGGGCGAACATGCGGACCCGGCCGGACAGGGCGTTCCAGACATCGTGGGTATCGGTGCCGGCCGACAGGTAATAACGGTCGCCCTTGGTCCAAAAGGCCGCGAGCTTTGCCAGCACCTTGCCGTCGTCGCCCATATTGTCGGCGTTGATTTCGACGAGGTCGAAGCCGGGGTTCCAGCCGCCTGGCGCGACCCCGGCGTCGAGACTGGCGAAGTAGCCATAGGGGATGAAGGGGTGGTTGATCTGCACCACCTGGGCGCCCAGGCGCCGCGCCTCCGCGAATACCGCATCGATGTCGGTCTTGCTGGTGTCGATCGCCAGAGGCTCGCCGAGGCGCAACGGATAGGCGTTGAAGTGGGCCCAGGAGGTCGAAATTTCCACCGACGGCATGAAGGGCGCGCCGCGGCGGTCGGCGATCTCCTGCAGCGCCCGGTGATTGACCGTGGAGTCGTGGTCGCTGACGAACAGTATATCCAGACCGGCGGCGAGTTCGGATCGGGCTAGGTCCGCCGGCGGCGTGACCGCCTCGGCTTGGTCGGCGTGGTGGTGCAGGTCGGCCGAAGCCCACCCCTTGGCGCGCGGGTCGAACAGGACATCGATCGTTGCGTCGGCCGATTGAGTGCGCCCTGACACGACGCTGGCCTTGATTTCGGCCGGCGCGGCCAAGACATCGCCAGCGTAGCTCGCCTTGAACACATAGTCGCCGGGCGCCAAGGCGACATCGACCGTCCCCTTCTTGTCGAGCTCGGTGAAGAAGGTGCGGCGGCCGAGGAATTCCACGACCGGCTTCTGCCCGGCCTCGATGGTGATGCGGGCGTCGAGCGGGGCGCCGGTGTCCTTACGCGTCACATGGAAGGTCAGACGACCGGGGGGCTGCAGGCCGGCGAAGTCCTGCACGACGGCGCCATTGGCGACGACATGCAGACCGTGGGGCGCGGTCTGGGAATAGCCCTTCGCCGTCGCATAGGCGGCATAGTCCCCCGCCGGCAGGGTGATGCTGTAGTGGCCGTGGCTGCCAAGCGTCCAGGCATAGACCTGACCGTCCTTCAGGATGACGACGACGGGCTGATCGACGGCGGCGCCGGATTCCTCCGCCACCGCGCCAGCTGCCGTGCCTGACGGCAGGCGCTTGCGAGCGATCTCTTCAGCGACAACGGGAGCAAGATCGCCACTGGTCCCCACCTGGAGCCAAGCCTCGAACGTCCGGCTTTCGCCCGGGGCGAGGCTATGGGTCTGGTAGAGGTCCTTCGAGCCATAGCCGACGTGCTCGAGATAGGGTGCGTGCAGAGCCACGGTCCAGCCGGCGTCATAGGCCACCACCCGATCCGAAAGCGCACCCCTGGCTGGACCGTCCTCGAGCCCAGCCAGGCCTGGCACGGCGAACAGGAAGCCGGAATTGGGCCAGAGGGTGACGCCGGACCTGAGATCGGTGAGCGGCGCCCGGCCGCCATTGGTCAAGGTCACGACGATGTGGATCTGATCGGACCCGGACTTGAGGCTATATTGCGTCACCACCTTGGCGGCGCCCCAATCGCGATCGGCCTGGATCACCGCCTCGTCCGGCTTATCCTTGAGCACCGTCACATGTTGGTAGGTGTTGGGCCAGGCGGACCAGTTGTTGGGAATGAAGTCCGCGAACACCACCCGGTCCCGGCCGATCTTGCCGCCGGCGACGGGCGCCAGGTCGACCAGCGCGCCCCTTGGCACGCCGTAGGGCGCGGGCGACTGGATCGCCAGACCGAAGGCCAGCTTCTCATTGACCACGGTGATATCGCCCGCCGATCGGGCGTCGCCGCCTGGGATCGGGGTGGGACCGTGTACGATGCGCACCTGAGCGCTGGCCGAACCCGACCACAGACAAACGGCGACTATAGCGGCGGCGCACGCCCAATCGATCAGCTTCGGAAGCAGCGCTTCGCGCATGAGTCACGCCTTGCCTTAGACATTCAGTTGCAGCGCCTGAGGTCGCCTGAATAGGCGACCGGAAGTGCAGGCCACCCTAAAGCAGGCTTGTCGCCAGATTCATGTCAGCGCCCACATTGTCCCATGGATCGAAAAGACGACTGCGTCGGTGTTGGGAAAAGTCGTGGAAACCTCATAAGCCCCAGCGCACTGATCCACTCAGGTCGAGAGCGGAAGTCACCAAGACGCGTGAGCGCGGGAAATGAGGTCAATCCAATGACGCAGACGCTGCAAAACGAAATCCATGACATTGAGGAACGCCTTCTCGGCGAGCTGCGGACGCTGCGTCGCACTCAACGCACGCACGAAGCCGAGCCGCAGGGCGACGAGCTGACCTTAGGCCAAAAGATCGCCGACAGAGTGGCGGCGACCATGGGGTCCTGGACCTTCATCATCATCCAGTCCGTGATCCTGGCGATCTGGATCGTCCTGAACATCACCGCGATCGTGCAAAAGTGGGACCCCTATCCCTTCATCCTGCTCAACCTCGCCCTGTCGTTCCAGGCCGCTTACGCCGCGCCCTTCATCATGATGAGCCAGAACCGGCAGCAGGATATCGATCGCAAGGAGGCGGAGAGCGACCACAAGATCAACATCAAGGCCGAGCTCGAGATCGAACTGCTGCACCAGAAGATCGATCAGCTGCGCGAGAACGAAGTCCTGTTGCTCACCAAGGCCGTCGCGGACCTGACGGAGCTGCTTCGCGCCAAACCAGCGTCTTAGAGCGTTAAGGCGCGGATGGGCATCCAGGCGCCTGCGCCGGGATGGGCGGCGACAGCAGGCCGATGTTCCAGTTCCAGGGCGTATTTCCCTCGGCGCGCCGACGGCAAACCACCGCTTCGTTGAGCGCGTACATGCCCGGCATCAGATTATCCGCCGGCTGTGGCGTATCCTTGAACGCCATATAGGCGTGGGTCTGCGCAAACAGCGGCCAAGCCGGCGCGCCGGCGGCTTCAGGCGTTCCCGTCCGGGCGAAGCTGCTCCAATAACCCATCATGGCGTCGGACATCGCCGCGTCCTGCGGGGTCGCCGGCGGCTTTGGCCAGAAGGGCGGCAGGTGGTCGGCGCCAAACACATAGGGCACTTCGCTGGCGTGAAACCCATGCAGGCCCGCGTTGTCGGCGGCCGGATAGCCGTGATCGAAGAGGTAGAGGTAGGCCGGCTGGCCGGCCTGGGTCTGATCAATCGCAACACGCTCTGCAGTCCAGCCATAGAGGGCGTCGCGGGTCGCGGCGATGACGCTCTCTTCAAGGTTCGTACTTGGATAGAGCTTGAGATAGGCGTCGGCCAGGTCGCCATAGCGGGTGCGGATCTGGCTCTCATAGGTCGCCGCGCTGGCGGGCGTATGCGCCGCCAGCGCTCTCAGGGAGCGGATCTCGCCGCTGTTGAAGCCGACCAGCACGGGCACGTGAGCCTGCTCCCCGTGCTCGAACGCGTCGACCAGCTGCTTGGGAAGAACCTGCCCGTCCACCGTGCCGGCGGGGCTAAAGCCCAGCGCCGCCGCATAGTTGGTGATGATGCGCCCGTCCACCTGCCGCAGAGCGGCGATGTGCGGGGCGCCGAGCTTCGCGGCGATGATGGCGCCGCTCATCTCCGCCGACTTCTGGCCAAGCACGGCGTCCTTGAGCGCCGGCGTGGAGATCATATAGGCGCTTTCGGCGATGGCCCTGCTGAACAGGCCTTGGGCGTCCGGCGAAGTCATCAGGTAGAGGACACTGAGGCCGCCCGCGGATTCGCCGGCGATGGTGACGTTGGCGGGATCGCCGCCATAGGCCGCGATGTTCCGCTTCACCCACCGCAGGGCTTCGATCTGATCGAGCAAGCCATAGTTGCCGGACACGCCACGAGGCGATTCCGCGCTGAGCTCCGGATGGGCCAGATAGCCCAGAATGCCCAGGCGATAGTCCATCGACACCACCACCACGCCTTTGCGCGCGAGCTTCGAGCCGTCATAAACCCCCTCGCTGGTCGCATCGGTGGTGAAGGCGCCGCCATGGATCCAGACGATCACCGGCGCGCCCTTGGCGTCGTTCGGCGTCCAGACATTGAGGTTGAGGCAGTCCTCGCTCATCCGCGCCGGCACGTCCGTATAGATCGACTTGGGCAGCGGGAAGGGTTGGATGCAGGACGCGCCGAACTCTGTCGCCTTGCGGACGCCCTGCCAGTCGGCTGCCGGTTTGGGCGCGGTCCAACGTGCGTCGCCCACCGGCGGCTTGGCGTAGGGCAGACCCTTGAAGGCCCTCACCACCCCGTCCGACTGCCCTTCCGCCGCGCCCTGCGGAGACTGCACGACAGGTCCGGGATCAGCCTGTGCCGGCAGGCAGAACATCATCACAACAGAGGCCGTCAGGGCGACGAGGGCGCGAGAGAGGATCATCAAGCGGGGGCTCCCGATTTGGCCGCACCTCGCGTCAGGACGCGCGCCAAGGCGACGAACAGCAGGATGGCGAGGACGTAGAAGGGCGTCAGGCACAGGAAGGCGAGTTGCAGCGAATGCTGTGGGTGGGCTGCGTGGAACGCGTCGCTCATCGCGCCGACGAGGGTCGGTCCGACGCCCATGCCGATCAGGTTCATGATCAGCAGCAGCAATGCGCCGGACAGCACCCTCTGATCCGGCCGCACCTCGTTCTGCACCAGGGTCACCGCCGACGAGAGGTAGAAGTAGTTCAGGAAGGTCGGGCCGGCGAGGAACGCCAGGGCGAGCGGCCAGGACGGCGCCCAGATGAAGCCCAGGAAGAAGGGGACCGCCATGGCCAGGGTGATGGCCGGGATGATCGCATAGGCCGCCTTGGTGCGATGGGCGAAGCGGTCGATCACCCGGCCCGACACGAAAATGCCGCCGCCCATGCAGATGGCGACCACCAGCGCGTAGTAGAGCGCGACCTCCTTCAGTGTCATTCCCTTTTCGCGCATCAGGAACAGGGTCGAGAAGTTGCCGCCGCCATAGGTGACGATCTGGGTGGCGCCGCTGGCGAACGCAGCCAGCAGCAGGGTCGGGCTGGAGAAGAACATCTTCAGCGTCGCGGTGAAGCTGGCCTTGGGGGCGGCGACGTTGGCGACAATCGCGGGCGTTGCATCCAGACCGCCGCGACGCGGTTCGCGAACGATCGCCATGACCAGGATGGCTCCCAATACGCCCACCGCGCCCAGGGCGATGAAGGCGGGACGCCAGCCGTAGGCGGCGGCGATGGAGGCGCCGATGGCGACGCCAGCAGCCTGGCCGATCGGCGGGCCCAGGTTGTAGAGGCCAAGGGCCGTGCCACGCCGGGCCGGCGGGAAATAGTCGGAAATGATGGCGTAGGAGGGCGGCACGCCCCCGGCTTCGCCAACACCGACCGTCATGCGCGCGGCGACCAATTGGGAATAGGTGGCGGACAGGCCGCAGGCGACCGTGGCGGCGCTCCAGAGGGCGCAGGCCCCGGCCAGGACCCCTACCCTGTTGGTCTTGTCGGCCAGCCAGCCGACTGGGATCGAGATCAGGCAATAGAACAGCGCGAAGTAGAGCCCGCCAATCAGTCCCAACTGGCCGTCTTTGAGATGCAGCGAATCCTGGATCGGCTTGGCCAGGATCGAGAGCAGTTGCCGATCCAGGAAGTTCAGGACGTACACGAAGCACAGGACGGCCAAGACGATCCAGGCTCTGGTGGGGGTTCGGACAGGACGCGCATCCAGCGTCTCTTCCAGCAGCCTGTTCCGCGCCATTCGCCCCCCTTGACGCCGATCGTTCACGTCGGCGTACGGCTCATCATGCCGTTGCGAAACCGCGCCCGTCAACGCTCACTATCGTTAGGGTGAAGATATTTTGGAACGAATGCGACGCATCGCAGACGCCCTCCCGCAGCCGCGGTCCTCGCTAGTCTTCCTGGCTCAGCCCGAGAAAGCCGGCGGCCATGAATTTCGCCATCCGCAGCTTCACGGCCGGGAAATCATCGGACCTGCACACGCCGCCGGAAAGCCGGTCCAGGCGGCCGGTCCGAGCAAGGGTGTTCATCAGCGAGCCGGTCACGAAGTGATAGCCCCAGAAGATGTCCTCCTCGGACATATCGGGCATGGCGCGCTTGAGGATAGCGACCAGCCTCAGCACCACGGGGTCGAAATGCACGTCCATCAACTCGGCGCCCTCTGGCGTGTTGCTGACCCGCGCGCAGAAGGCCGCATAGTTCATCCACTCCGCGCCGCCCTCGATGTAGAGATCCAGGTCGGTATCCAGGAAGGCATGCAATGCGCCGGCGACGGTAGGGTGGTCCCCGGCCTCAGCCTCGTAGCGATCCAACGCCTCGATGCGCCGTCCGCTAGTGACGCCGGCGCGCCGGGCGAACACCGCTTCGAACAGGCTCCGCTTGTCCTCAAAATAGTAATGTAACAGCGTGGTGTGGACGCCGACGCGCTGGGCCACGTCGCGGAGCGTCACGGCGTGAAGGCTGTTCATCGAGAAGAGGTATTCGGCCGCGTCAAGGATCTGCTCAAGCGTTTCGGCGCGCTGCTCAGCCTTGCTGCGGCGGACCCGCTTTGCCGTTGCACCCTCGGACATCAGGCAATCTCTCCACGCCCCGGGGGCCCCGCGCTCAGGGGCAGATCAAGGAATGGACCGCCCCTAAACGCCTTCCCCACTCCCGTAGTCAGCGCGCAGTTGGTTCTTGTCAATCTTTCCCGTCGCCGCCAGCGGCATGGCGCCAATCTGCACGATTTGATCCGGCAGCCACCAGTCCGCGACCTTGCCGCGCAAGGTCTGGAGTAGGGTTTGGGCGTCGACGGCCTCGCCCTGCCGGACCTCGACAATCAGCACCGGACGCTCGCCCCACTTCGGATCTGAGCGGCCGACGACGGCCACCTGACCCACCGCCGGGTGGCGGCCGACGATATCTTCGATCTCGGCGGGATTGATCCATTCGCCGCCGGATTTGATCAGGTCCTTGGAGCGGCCGCGGATGCTCAAATTGCCCTCGTCGTCGAGGCTGGCGAGGTCGCCGGTGTCGAAATAGCCTTCTTCGTCCAGGGCGTCCGACTCGACCTTGAAATAGCGGTCGAGCACGCTGGCGCCCTTGACCTTGAGGTGGCCCACCACGTTGCGCTGCTCGGCGAGCGTCAAACCGTCGGCGTCGGTAAGCTTCAGGTCCAGCCCCATGGTCGGACGGCCGGATGCGCGGGTTTGCGTCGACGGCGCATCGGACGGGGCGACGGTGCCCAAGGGCGACAGCTCGGTCATGCCCCAGCTCGTCTGCACGGTGGCGCCCAGCCGCTGTTCCAGGCGCCGGATGAGCGCATCGGGACAGCTGGATCCGCCGATGACCACCCGCTTCAGCGCTGGCAGGTCGCCGCCAACGGCGTCGAGATGGTCGATAACGCCGAGCCAGACGGTCTGAACGCCGGCGGCCACGGTCACGCCCTCATCCCGCATCAACTTCGCCAGGCTGGCGCCATCGGTATTGCGCCCCGGCAGCACCAGCTTGGCGCCGACCGCGGGGGCGGCGAAGGGCATGCCCCAGCCATTGGCGTGGAACATGGGCACGGCCACCAGCAGCACGTCGCTTCCGGTCAGGGCGAAGGCGTCCGCCTGCAGGGCGCGCAGGGTATGCAGATAGTTGGAGCGGTGGGTATAGAGCACGCCCTTGGGCCGGCCCGTGGTGCCGGAGGTGTAGCAGAGCCCCGCCGGCGTGTTTTCGTCGAAGTCGCCCCAGGTCGCCGGCGCGCCATGGGCCGCGAGCAGGGTCTCGTAGGCCCACACCTTGGCGATTGAGCCTTCGAGCCTGGCCGGTGCGAGTTCCTCGCCATCCATCAGGATGATGTGCTCAAGGCCGGGGCAGAGCGGGACCAGCTGTCCAAGCGACGTCGCAAGATTGGCCGATACCGCCAGGACCCGATCTTCGGCCTCATTGATCATCGCGGCCAGATGGGCCGCGGTCAGGCGCGGGTTGAGGGTGTGGCAAACGATGCCGGCCCCCATGGCCGCGTAGTACATCTCGACGTGATGCTGTGTATTCCAGGCCAGGGTGCCGACCCGGTCGCCCGGCTTCAGGCCCAGGGCCGCCAGGGCGCCCGACAGACGCAGGCTACGCTCCCGCAGCCCGGCATAGCCGATCCGGCTTACAGCCTGGCCCGCCTCGGCGGTGACCACCTCGCGTTCACCGGTCCATTTGGCGGCATGGTCGAGGAACTTGTCTACCGTGAGGGCGTAGGACTGCATGCGGTGCGCGAAATCAAATGAGCTTTAAGAAAAAAAACGGCCGCCGGCTGGCAAGAGCAGCGCGGCGGCCGATGGGTACGAGGGGAACTAGAACGTCTTCATCAGGCTGACGCCGAACTGACGCGGCGCACCGGCCAGCCGGATCGGCGAGGCGACGGCGGCAATGTAGTGGTCGTCCGTCAGGTTGTAGCAGTAGACCGTCGCCACATAACTGGCATGCGTCCAGGCGACCGATGCGTTCACGATATCCCGCGGCGTCAGGTAGTCGTCCTGAGAGCGGTTTTCGAACAGAGTCGCCCATTGGCTGGAGATGTGGCTGTAGCTGAGGTTCGGCGTAATGAGATCGCCGCCAGCGAGCCGGAAGTTGTACTGCATGCTGATATCGTAGGTCACATCCGGCGCATAGGTCTGCGACTTGCCGCTAAGATTGATGCAGTAGGGGTTTGGCGTCGCCGACCCCTTCGATGGGTCGCAGGGGATATTTGTATACGGCGCCGGGACAGCCACACGCGGATCCTCGGAATAGAAAGTCGCCAACGAACTCTTTTCAAGACCGACACCCGCGTTGAGCGAGAAGTCGCCGAACGCGAACTGCGCGGAGCCTTCAACGCCGTACAGCTTGGTGCGTCCTGGAACGTTCAATTCGGTCGATTCGGTGGGCTCGTCCGGAATTGGCACGATCACCTGGAAGTCCTGGAACAGGTTGTCGTACGCGCCGATCTGAGTGCGCAGATGGTTATCGAACCAGCTGGATTTCCAGCCGATCTCGTAATCGGTCACATATTCCTGACCAAACGGCGCCGGATTCCCCCCGCCCGAGAACAGCAGCGTACCGGTAAGGCCGCCGGGCTTCGCGCCGCTGGCCACGAAGGCGTAGAGGAAGTTATGCGCATCCAGATTCCAGTTCAGCGCGACCTTGCCCGTAACGTTTGAGCCCCTCGTCGATTGTACATCCGGGTAGTCGAATCCACCGAACGCCGCCGCCAACTCCGGCGAATACCACCGCGCAACATTCTTCGTGTACCACTCGGAGTATCGTGCACCGACCTGAAGCTGCAAGCCGGCGGGCAGGTCATAACTCACCTGACCGAACACAGCCCAGTTGTGGGTGAAGTTGGTGCCCTGAAGGTCCTCATCGATGCCGCCGGGTGGGAAGCCGATGTCGAAGTGGCCGTGCGGGAAGTTGTAGTTATTGCTGGTGTAGTCCGCGCCAAGCACCCAGGTTAATGGCCCCTTGGTCGGCGAGATGATGTTGAATTCCTGCGACAGCAGGGTTTCGCTGACCGCTTCGTCAATCGAAACACCGGCGGCGGGATTGGCCGTCGAGTTCATCCCGTCGATATCGCCCGTCCAGGCGGTGCGGCCGGTCTGGCCGCTGGTGATGGATTGGAAGGTGATGCCGCTGTTGGGATCGACATAGTCGATCTTCAGCGTGTTCCGGACGAACTGATCCAGGGCGTAGGTGTGGAAGTCGTTGCCGAAGCTGTAGAGGTTGTGCGTCTCGGTATTAGGCTGCCCGTTCGGGAGCACGAGCGCGTCGCCGAAGTAGCCCCCGTTGTCGAGGTAGTCGTAGTCGGTCTTCCAGAGCACCGTCAGCGCCGAGGTGGGTTTCCAAAGCAGTGAAATGCGGCCCGATCCCCAGACCGGGTTTTGATTGCCGGTAATGGGCCCCGAGATCTTATAGAAGGTGTCGTGATAGTCGGTGTTGAAAGCGACCCGCGCCGCCAGGGTATCGCTGATCGGCAGGTTCACAGCGCCTTGCGCGCCGACATCGTTGTAGTTGCCGTAGTGGCCTAGCAGATAGCCGGTATAGCCGCCATCGATGACCGGGTTGTTGGTGGTGACGATCACCGCGCCGCCGGTGGCGTTCTGGCCACTGAAAGTGCCTTGCGGGCCACGCAGCACTTCGACATTGGCGATGTCGTAATAGGGCTCTTCCTGGAAGTAGCCGGGGAAGGTCGCCGCGCCGTCGCGATAGGTGATGACACCGGTCGTGGTCTGGGAGTTGTGTTCGCCCTTACCGATGCCGCGGATGTCGACGTCGTTGCCCTGACCGAAGTTGTTGACGGTCACGGAGGGGCTGTTGAACTGAATTTGGTCGATCGTGAAGATGCCCTTCTTGATCAGGTCGCTGCCGGTCAAAACCGTCGCGGCGATCGGGGTCTTCTGTAGATTCGTTGTCCGACGTTCGGCGGTGATCACCACCTCCTTCACCGTCGTGCCGCTCGAGTCGCTGCTCGCCGACGGCGCCGTCTGGGCGGCGGCCACGCCGCTCCACATCAGAGCCAGCACAGACGCGCTCATGCCTAGTGTTTGGATTCTCATAGTCCCCTCCCCCTGCCGGATTTGGCCTGCGCTCTTGGGCGCATTTCGTAAGGCTGGAGGTTGTTTAGTCACGTGTCAATGCTAATTATCTCCAGAGCGAATATGTGAATCGCACTTCAAACAAGGCTGTAGCCGATCAGCCACATCATTCGTTATCGCCATAGTGAGTGTTGACGATCCGCCTTCGTGGACGGCATGATGGCCTCGTCGCCGATGGAATTGGGCCTGTAGCGCCCAGCTGACGCCCGGTCTGAAACGGGCGGCTGGTCGGATGGGAGGGGTGAAGTTGATCAATTTGCAGGGCCGTGTGGCCATCGTAACCGGAGCGGGCGGCGGCCTCGGCCGTTCGCATGCGCTGCTGTTGGCGCAGCGGGGCGCCAGGGTCGTGGTCAATGATCTCGGGGACGCCGCTGAAACCGTCGCGCGGGAAATCATCGACGCCGGCGGACAGGCTTGGGCAGCGCAGGGTTCGGTGGCCGACGCCGCTCGTATGCAGGCCATCGTCGACGACACCTTGAACGCCTGGGGCCGCGTCGACATCCTGGTCAACAACGCCGGCATTCTGCGCGACAAGACCTTCGCCAAGATGAGTCTGGATGACTTCAAGCTGGTGGTCGACGTCCACCTGATGGGCGCGGTCAACTGCACCAAGGCGGTCTGGGACGCCATGCGCGAGCAGAACTACGGCCGCATCGTGATGACGACCTCCTCGTCCGGGCTCTATGGCAACTTCGGCCAGTCGAACTACAGCGCCGCCAAGCTCGCCCTCGTGGGCCTCATGCAGACCCTCTCCCTTGAAGGCGCCCGGAACGACATCCGGGTGAACTGTATCGCGCCCACGGCGGCGACGCAGATGATGGAGGGCATCCTTCCGGCCGAGCAGCTTGCGATGTTGCGGCCGGAACTGGTCAGCCCGGCCGTGCTGGCGCTGGTCTCGGAAGCCGCGCCGACCCGGGCGATCGTCTGCGCTGGCGCCGGCGGGTTCGAGATCGCCAACATCACCCTGTCAGAGGGCATCTACATCGCTGATGAGCCTCAGTCGGCCGAAACCCTGCTGGATCGCTGGGCGGAGCTGACCGATCGGCAGGGCGAGACAGTCCCGGATCAGGGGTGGGCCCAATATCGGCGCGAGCTGGAAAAGGCCGGCTTTGTCGCGCCCGAGACCGCGCCGGCCTGACGACACGTCTTCGCGGCGACCGCTCGCCGCATCCCTACCCCAGGTGCGCCCTAGCGTTTCCTCCCGCACCTGAACCTGCCGCACGGAAGCCCACTCTTCCGTGCGGCCTCTTCTTTGGCGACAAAACCTGATCTGGGCGCCCGACAACGCGTCCGCCGGCCGCGTTGACACCCCTCGCGGCTTGGCCAACGCTCGGCGGTTAAAGGCCGAATCAGGGGAAGCGCATGGACTCGCCGGAGTTTGAACAGGTCCGGGAAATCATGGCCAACGTCATGATGGTCGACCCGGAAGACATCAGCCTGGAGTCCACGCCCAATACCTTGCCCGCCTGGGATTCTCTGCGGCATCTCAACCTGGTGCTGGCGCTTGAGGAGGCCTACGGCTTCACCCTGGCGCCGGAAGAGACCGAGGGCATGGTGGTGGTGAAGGCGATCGTCGACACCGTCCATCGCAAGCTGAACGGCTGACCCTCTCGTGCAGGTCACGAACGAACGGGTTCTGGGTCGCCAAACCACTCTGGCGCTGACCCTGATGACCTCCGGGGCCAAGCACCTGCCTGTCGCCCTGCTGCTGCACGGCGCCCAGCGCAATCGCAGCGTCATGGCCAGGGTGGGCGAGGCGCTCAGTGAGCGGTTCGACGTGGCGCTGTGCGATCTGCCGGGTCACGGTGAGAGCGAGACGCCGATCGATGTCAGCGTCGACGACTATGCCCTGGAGATCGTGCATCTGCTGTTGCTGCGATTTCCGGGGCGGCCGGTGCTGTTGATCGGCGAGTCGATCGGGGGCGTGATCGGATTGCGGGCCGCCGCCGACCCGCGCCTCGACATCCGCTGGCTGGTGCTGCTCGACCCGCCGCTGACCACCGCCAAGCAGTGGCATATCCGCGCCAATTCCCTGGTCTCGATGAGCCGCAACGGCTCAACCTTCCTGCGGTTGTTCAGCGCAGCCATGTTCGGCGTGTTCGACCAGGATCGGCAGGAGGATCGACTCTATTACGACCTGCTGGCTGACCTGCGAGGCCCCTGCCTCATCCTGACCGGCGATCTTCCGCTACATCCACAGCGCGACTGGCGGACAGCCATGTGCTGTCTGGACGCTACGGATTTTTGGGTGATCCAGAAGCTCTATGCCGACAAGGTCGTGGTGGCGCGGGTGAAGGATGCCGGCCACACGGTTCTGACCCATCAGCCCCAGGCCTGCCTGGAGACCATCGCCCATTTCGTCGGATCCCATCCGATGGCGAAAGTCGCCGCATGACCGCCGTTGCACTGAAAGACGCCCAGACCGCGCTCGAGGCGGGCGACTATGAACAGGGTTTAGGGCTGGTCGACGCGGCTTTGGTCGATACGCCGAGCTTCGAAGGCCACGTCCTGGCCGCCGCCTGCGCCCTGCATGGCCAGCCGGTCAGCAAGGTCCTGGGCCATCTGCGCAAGGCCGCGGGCCTGGCGCCCTTCGAGCGGGTGCTGGAGCGCTTCTCCGGCTATCTCACCCACACGCCGATGACGCCCGAGGCCGCCGCACAGGTGGGCGCCCTGATCAACGCCAGCCTGCCCAGGCTGGGACCCCCGTTAGCCCATCGGCTGGTGCGGACACGGCGGCATATCAATGTGCTCGGCACCAGCCATGTCCGCTTCCTCAGCGGCCATGACCTGTTCTTCCCACTGTTCATCGGCATGGGGCCCGATACCCTGGCGCTGACCGAAGAGCGGTTCGAGCTTTGTCGGCGCAAGCTGATGGACAACCTGGCGCGGGTCGATCCGGCCATGGACACCATGATCGTGCTCGACGCCGAGCCCTACTACCATGTCTACAACAACTTCGGCACGCGGCCGGGCATGGAGGCGCAGGTCACCGAGGCCGATCGCGAACTGATGCGCGTGGTCTGCGACCGCTATGAAGTCATGTTGTCGGAGATCAAGGACCGGATCAGCGGCCGGGTGATGTTGCTCAACGCCCTGCCCAGCTATCTGCCGACCGTCACCCAGCTGGCCCACTATCTCAACACTCAAACGCAGACGATGTGCGAGCGGATCGGCGTCGGCTTCATCGACATCTGGGATGAGCTGTACGATCCGTCCACCGCCGCCCTGCGACGGGACATGGCGGCCGAAGCCTATAACGACGACATCCACCTCAGCGAACGGGCCATCCCGACCCTGTTCAATGGCCTGCGTCGCGCTGGCGTCATCAGCGCCGAGGCCGATCCCGACCGCCTGTTCCAGTACGGTTATCTGCACGGTTTCATGGTTGTTCCAGGCGGCGAGACCCGCATCTGGCCGGAAGCCGACATCATCCCCACCAATGCGTTGCGGTCGGAAAAGGTCGCCGCGGCTCACGTCGGCAAGAAGGCGCTCGACGCCATCGCCGGCCATCTGGCCCAGCAACCCGGCGCGCGCGTGCTGTTCGTCAATGCGATGGAAGGCTATCTGCCGCTGAACCTGCCGAAAGCGGTCATGGGCCAATGCATCGCCGTCTGTCCGACGCCGGAGTATCTGGAGATCGCCCAGCGCATCGCCAACTTCGCCGGCCGCGACGAGATCAAGTTCACTGCCTGGCGTAACGACCTGTTGGACCTGATCCGAGGACGGACCTTCGACCTTGTGGTGGTCAATATCCACCCCGACCATGCCGCCGACGACCTCGCCCGCGCCAAAGCGTTGCTGGGTGTGGTTACGGCGGAGACGCTGATGGCGATTTCGCCGGACCAAGCAGCGGCCATGACACTGTTCGAAGGCCGTCCGGCGCCCCGCACCACCCTCATCGGCAATAAACATATCCCCGAGCGCTGGCACGAGAGCGTTCTGCTGGCTGGCTAGAAGCCTTCAGGACACCTTGATCCACGCCGGCGTCTCAACCGCGCTGGCGGCGATATCGAGCCGATAGACAACCCCGCCATCCGCATCCTCGCTCACGCGTTCAAATCCGTGGTTCGGATAGAAGTCAGCGCACAGCACATTCTTGGCGGTGGGCAGGTAAGACCCTTCCAGCGTACGGACGCCGGCGTCGCGGGCGGCGGCGATCAGGTCGGCCAGGAAGGCGGTCTCCATGCCCCGGCCAATCACCCGGCAGCTCATCAGCAGGGTGTCGATGCGCGCCGCCGTCCCATTGAGCTCAACCAGCCCCACACAGACGATGCCGCTGTCGCCGAGCCGGTCGCTAGCCTTCAGGGTTCGGGCGATCCAGGTGTCCGACGTCATCATCACCGCGACATCTTCCTCGCGGTAGCGGCGGGTGGTCAGGTTGAACTGGTTGGTCTTCTGGGTCAGCTGGGCCGCACGGGCCAGCGACAAGGCGTCCACGGGCGCGATCTTCGCCTCAATCTCCAGCGAGCGCAGGAAGCCGTCGAGCCCGCCGGCCTCGTCCATGACCTGGCGGCGCGCGCGCTCCTCGGTGTAGTAGCGCCCCCGCTCGCGATCCTCGTCGGACAGCGACAGCTGCTCGAACCAAGGACAGGCGCGCAAGGCCGCCGCATAATCCATCGGGTCGGTAGGCATCTCCAGCACCCGCACCTGCGGCAGGGCTTGGCGCACCCGTTCGCGCTCGACCGGATTGTCATCGACGAAGACCAGGCTGTCGAGGCCCAGGTTCAGTTCGGCGGCGATGTCGCGCAGGTTCTCGGCCTTGTCGGTCCAGTTGATGCGCAGGGCTCCGAAATGGCTAGGCCGCAACAGCATTTCCGGATGGGTCTCGATCACTTCCATGGCGTCGGCATGATTGTTCTTGCTGCAGACGGCCAACACCACGCCGCGCGCGTATAGATCCAGCGCCACCCGCTGCAGCGCCACGAAGGCCGCGCCAGGGTATTCGCCGCCGAGCTTGACCCCGGCCATGCCGTCTTCGCCGATCACGCCGCCCCAACAGGTGTTGTCGAGGTCCAGCACCAGCACCTTGGCGGTGGCGTGGCTGAGCGGGATCAGGAACCGTAGCCACTCCTGGGCCATGTGCGGCAGGCAGGGCGCGGCGATCGGCAGGCGGGCCGTGAGCCATTTGCGCTCGTCGGTCCAGGCCAGTCGGCCATGCCGGGCGACCAGAGCGTCATAGTCGAGGAAGTAGACGTCGCGGTAGTCGCGACAGAGCGTCGCCAGCGCCGTATTGGCCGCCGCAACGCCCGCTGCCTGAGACGCCGCTCGCTGACCGTCAAGCACGCCCGCCGGCGCATAGGCCGGCCGTTCGAGCCCGTGGACCACCAGGGCGGCGCGGCTGTTGTCGCGGAACGCATCGATCAGCCGGCGGTAGTAGGCCGTAACTCGCGCGACCTCGTCGTCGATGGCGGACTGGTCCGCGAGGACACTGGTCCAAAGCAGCGGCGACACATCGCGTGTCTGCTGGGCCAGGATCACGGTCTGCGGCTCGCTGGCATAGAGGTCGCTCGCGGGGTTGAACACCTCCTGCGCCACCGCATTGAACTCACCCACTTCGGTGGTCAGTCGGATTCCCGCCAAGGCCGCCGTGGCCTCAAGCAGCTGAAGAACCGGCTCGACCGTGAACGAGCGCAAGACATAGACCCGATGTTGACGCGGCATGAAACGGTCGAACCGCGCCGCCTGGGCGCGGACAAATCCGGCCATGGTCAGGTTGGGAAACCGCCGCCATAAATCCTGGACCGCGATCCAGGCGTCGACATCCCGCCCTTCATCCAGCAGGGCGACGATGGCCTTCAGGTCGCTGGAGGAGATCATCGGCGTCACGGGGCGAATCCGTCTATTTCACCTCCGTAGAATAGCTTGATTCTCCAGCGCGAATTGCCGCGCCCGCGTGGCCGGAGCGACGACCGATCATGACCGTCCGCATCTTCAGCCTGGACGACAATCACGCTTTCGCCTTGGAATCCGGCGACAGCAATCCCATCCATGTCGACCCGGCCCAGGCCAGGCGCTCGCCGTTCGGCGCGCCTGTCGTGCATGGGGTGCATCAGGTGCTGTGGGCGCTGGACCAAGGCCTGACGGGTCCTTCGCGCCTGATCCGGTTGAAGGCGCAGTTCTCGGTTCCGCTGCGGGTCGGCGACGAGGCGCGGGTTGAGGCCAACGCTGTATCGCCAGGCCTGTGGAAGTTCCGGGTCATGACGTCCGGCCGGATCACCGCCGACATCGAGGCCGAGATCGCACCGCCGGGTGCGACGGTCGATCTCGCTGCGTGGCAAACCAAACTTCGACCCGAGCCCTGCCGCCCAATGACTTTGGACGCGTTGGTTGATGACGCCGGCGCCCTTGATCTGGCGCTGCCGCCTGCACCGCATAGGCTGGCGCACGATCAGACAGCGCTCCTGCTCGGCCTTACCCGGCTGGTCGGCATGCGCGCGCCGGGGCTCTACTCTCTGTTCAGCGCGTTCGAAGTGCGGTTTTCGGACCATGCGCAGCCGGCGCCGCAGCTGCGTTACAGGGTCGATAAGGTCGACACGCGCTTCGCCCGTCTGGCCATCTCTGTCGACAGCGACATCGCCACAGGTCAGGTGATCGCCTTTCGCCGCCCCGAGCCCCAGCGCCAGCCAAGCGCTGCAATACTGGCTCCGCTGGTCGCCGACCGGCCGTTCGCGGGCCGGCGGGCCCTGGTGATCGGCGGATCGCGCGGGCTGGGCGAAGTCAGCGCCAAACTGCTGGCGATGGGCGGAGCGGATGTCAGGCTCAGCTATCACGTGGGCGGTGATGACGCGGCCGCGGTGGTGGCGGACATCCACACGGCCGGCGGCGCGGCGTCGGCCTTCGCCTATGACGCCGTCGATCCCCTGGCCAGCCTGCCGGCCGATCCCCATTGGCGGCCGACGGACCTCTACTATTTCGCCACGGCCTCCATCGGTATGAACGATGTCGGTCAGTTCGATCCTGCGCTGTTCGCGCGGTATTGCACAATCTACGTGGATGGCTTCAGCCGGGTGATTCGCGCGGCGCTGAAACAGGCCGACGGGCCGCTTAGAGTCTTCTATCCCTCGACCGAATATCTTGATCGCCCCGCTACCCGCGCCATCGAGTATGCCGCGGCCAAGGCGGCGGGTGAGACCGTGGGCGATCAGCTGGCCGCCGCCTTCCCTGCCCTCGCGGTCCACCACCCGCGCCTGCCCCGCCTGCCGACCGACCAGACATTGTCTTTCGCTGCGCCGGTGTCGACACGGCCCGGAGAGGTGATGGCGGAGATGTTACGGGGGGCGATGGGTTAGCCGAGCCACGCGAGGCGCCGGCCCGGGGCGTTACGACGCCGACATATTCCGACAGCGACAACCGAGCCAGAGCTCGGCCACGCAACAATGTTATCTCAAGCGATCAGGTTACAGTCTTCGTAACCGTCACATTACATTCGTGTCGTTCTGTTGCGGGCAAATATTGTCAATCTGATTTATTGACGAGATTCTCAGAATCAAGTGACGATACCGCATGGTGACAGTGTCGGGTCGCCGTTAATTCCCACACGCCCCGGAGTTTCAGCGGCCGTGGCCTCGACCGTATCATCCATGACGCCGGCGCAGATCGCGGCCTTGGCGACCACCACGGTGGCGTCAATGACGAAGACCGATCTTGCGGCCCTGACCACAAGCCAGATTCAGGCCTTTACGGTTTCTGAGATTCAGGCGCTGACGACCACCGAGCTGTCGCAGCTATCAACTGCGCAGATGCAGGCGTTGTCGACCACCCAGATCGCCGCCATCACCACCGGCCAGATGGCGTTCAGCGCCTCCCAGCTCTCGGTGCTGATCGACTACCAGATCGAGTACTTCGGCGCGGACGAGGTGGCCTCGCTCACCACACAGCAGATCAAGGGCCTCACCGCCAACGAGGTCAGCCTGCTGACGCCGGCGCAATTCTCCGCTCTCCTGCCCACCCAGCTCGCCGCCATGTCGACGACCCAGATTCAAGGCATGGCGACGACGCAGGTCTCCACCCTGACGACCACCCAGCTCGGCGGCCTTACCACCACCCAATTCGCCGCCATGACCGGCGCCCAGGCCGGCGCCTTGACCAGCACTCAGATCGCCGCCCTCACCACGTCGGATGTGAAGAGCTTCAGCGCCGCCGAAATCGCGGCCTTGGCGTCATCCCAAATCGACGCCATGGCGACGACCCAGGTCGCGGCAATGACCACGACCCAGCTCGACAATCTGAGCGCGACCAACCTTAACGAGCTGTCGTCCAGCCAACTTGGGGCCTTGGGGTCCACCCAGATCGCTGGGCTGACCGCCGGTGAGATCGCCTCCTTGAGCCTGACTCAGGTCGGCCAACTGACCACGACTCAGATGGACGCGATGAGTAGTGGCGCGATCCACGCCTTCACCGACTTTCAGATGAGCGCGATCACCACCACCCAGCTGGCCGGCCTTAGCCCGGCACAGGTGAGCGGGCTGAGCACGACCGCACTCGGCGTCATGACCGCGTCTCAGCTGTCCGCCTTTTCAGCCACTCAGCTTGCCGATCTTTCGGCCACCCAGGTGCGGTCGCTGAGCGCCAATCTGATCGGCAGCCTGACAACCAGCCAGCTGTCGCAGTTCTCCACCAACCAGTTGAGCGTCCTGACCAGCGATCAGATCGGCGCCTTGCTGGGACCCCAGCTGGCCTCCCTGACGACCAACCAGCTCAACGAGCTTGGCGCGGCGGGCGTAACCGCGCTCAATTCCGGCCAGGTGGCCAGCCTCAGCTCGACCCAGCTCGCCGCCTTGACGGCGACCCAGGTCCGCGCGCTGACCACCACCGTCATCGCCAGCCTGACAGCAACTCAGTTGTCGGCGTTCAACGCGATGCAGGTCGGCAGCCTGTCCACACAGCAGATCGCCTCCATGAGCGGCGGCCAGGTCGGCGATCTGACCTCGACGCAGCTCGACGGCATGACCGCCACCGAGATCGGCGCGATCAACGATATCCAGATGGCGCAGGTTAGCACGACGGTCTTGGCCAGCCTGAGCCAGACCCAGGTCGCCGGGCTCAGCACCACAGCGCTGAGCGCCCTTTCGACCAACCAACTCGCCGCCCTATCCTCCAGGCAGCTAAGCGCCATGGCGGCGACGCAGATTCGCGCGCTCAGCAGCAATCTGATCAGCGCCCTCACCACGACCCAGCTCGCTCAGATGACCTCAACCGAGCTGGCGGCCCTGACCACCTACCAAGTCAGCGCCTTGACCGACACTCAGATCGGGCTGCTGAGCACCAATCAGCTGCAGGGTTTCACCGCGGTCGAAATAGCGGCCTTCTCCGCCGATCAGGTCAGCGCGCTGTCGACCACCCAGGTCGCCAGCCTGAGCGCGGTCCAGCTGCGAGGGCTGACGGGCACGGGGCTGAACGCCCTTTCCGCGACCCAGATGAACACGCTGAGTTCACAACAGGTCGCCGGGTTGACCACAACCCAGGTCGCCAATCTGACGTCGACCCAGGTCGGGGGGCTGACCACCACCCAAATGACCGGCATGACCACCTCTGAGATCGCGGCCATCAGTGACTGGCAGATGGCTGCAATGACCACCAACCAGCTGGCCATCCTCACCAGGGAGCAGGTCGCGGGCCTGAGCACCACCGCGCTCGGCGCCCTCAACACCAGCCAGGTCGGGATTCTTTCAAGCACGCAATTGAGCGCGCTCACCGCGAGCCAGATAAGCGGGCTAAACCCCAACCTTGTCGGCCTCCTGACGACGACCCAACTCACCGGTTTCAGCAGCACGGAACTGACGTCCCTCAGCAGCACCCAGATCGGGTCCCTGACGACGGCGCAGCTGGCGGCGTTAACGGCGACGCAGATAAAGGGACTCAACGCCAGCGCGCTAGACGCGCTCACCGAGAATCAGGTGACCGGCCTATCGACGACCCAGATCGCCGGGCTCACCACGGCGCAGGTTCGAAGCCTCACCACCACCGAAATCGCCGGGCTGACCGACACCCAACTCCAGGCCTTCAGTCCGGCGCAGATGGCGGCGCTAAGTACGGCCCAGATTGGCAACTTTACCGACGATCAGGTCGCCAACCTCACGACCACCCAGCTGGGCGGCGTGACCACCAGCGAAATCATCGCGCTGACCGCCGATCAGATCGGCGACCTGACGAACACCCAGCTTTCAGCGCTGACCACAACACAGATCGGCGGACTTAACTCCACCCAGGTGTCGGCCCTGGACGAAACCCAACTGGCTGCTTTTGCGCCAAAGCAGATCGCGGCCTTGACCGCCAGCGCGATCAGCGGCCTGGACGACAGTCAGACACAATCGCTGACCACCGCTCAACTCGGTGGAATGACGTCGACCCAGATCGGCGCCCTGACCACCACCGCCCTGTCCGGCCTGCAGACCACCGAGATGCAGGCGCTGACCACCAACCAGATCAAGGGCCTCACCGCCAACCAGGTCGCCAATCTCGACGCCGATACCCAGATCAGCGCCTGGAGCACGACGCAGATCGCCGCGGTGACAGCTAACGGGATTTCCGGCCTGAGCGACGACCAGATCGGCGTTCTGACGACGACCCAGCTCGATGCCCTGACGTCGACCCAGATCGGCGCCCTGACGACCACGGCGCTCGGAGGCCTGACCGCGACGGAGATCGCGGGGCTGACCACAAACCAGATTTCGGGGCTGACCAGCGCGCGGATCGGCGCGCTCAACACCACCCAGCTGACCGCCCTGACGACATTCCAGGTGCGCGGGCTCTCCACGACCCAACTGGCCGGACTGACCACTACCGAGATTCAGGCGCTGACCTCGACGCAGATCAGCGCCCTGGCAAACACCCAGCTGGCGGCTCTGTCAGCCACCGGGATCACCGGGTTTTCGATCGATCAAATCTCCGGCCTGACCACCGCCCAGCTGGCCACCCTGACCACCACCCAGGTGAGGGGCCTGTCCACGACCCAGGTGTCGGAACTGACGGCGACCACCTTGTCCGAACTGTCGACGACGCAGTTGGGCGCGATGACCGCGGGCCAGCTCGCCAGCTTGACGTCCGACCAGATCGCCGACCTCACGTCGACCCAGATCAAATCCCTTTCCACCACCGCGGTCACTGGGCTGACCACCACCCAGCTCACGGCCTTGACCGCCAGCCAGCTCGCCGCGCTGACATCGACTCAGGTCGGGGCGATCGCCACAGGCGCGCTGCCGGGCCTGAACGACACCGACGTGGCCTCCCTGACCACCACCCAGCTTCGCGGGTTGAACACGACCCAGATCGGCGCCCTCAGCGAAGATCAGGTGGTGGCGCTCGGGAACACCGGTCTGGCGTCCCTGACAACGACCCAGCTCAGCGGACTGACCGCGAACGATGTGAACAACCTGTCGACGACACAGCTCGCCGCCTTGAGCAGCAGCCAGGTCGCCGCCCTTACCCCAAGCGCCCTGACGGGCTTGAGCGGCGACCAGATCAACGATCTGGCGGCCACGCAGATTTCGGGACTGACCTCGACCCAACTGGCGGGACTGACGGTCACTCAGATCAACGAGCTGAGCGGAACCCAGCTTTCCTTGCTGACGTCGACCCAGGTTCGCGGCCTGACTCAGGCCGAGGTCGGGACCTTGAGCGCGAGCCAGATCGCCGGGCTCACCAGCACGGAATTGGCGAACCTGAGCCAGACGCAGGTCGGCGGACTGAATTCAGACGCGGTTGGCGGCCTGACCGCGACCGAAATAGCGGCCCTCACCACCACCCAGACGAGCGGCCTGACCAGCACCGCCCTTCAGGCTTTGACCGCCACCCAGATGGGGGCCCTCACCTCCAAACAGCTGCAGGCGCTGACCACGACCGCGGTCGCCGGTTTGACGGGCGACCAGATCGCCAGCTTGACCACCACCCAGCTGGCCAGCTTTACCTCGACCCAGATATCCGTTCTCACCGAAGACGAACTCAGCGGCCTGTCGACCGCAGACCTGCAGGCGCTTAGCTCGACCCAGCTGCAAGGTCTGAACGCGACGGAAGTGGGGAGCCTGGATAGCGAAACTCAGATTCCCGCCCTATCGAGCACACAACTGGCCGCGCTGACCACCAGCGCCGTGGCCGGGCTCTCGGACTATCAGATATCGTCGCTGACCTCGACGCAGCTGGCCGGATTGACCTCGTCCCAGATGGGCGCTCTGACCTCGACGGCCATCGGTGGTCTGACCTCGACCCAGATCGGCGGCATGACCACGACACAGGTCGCTGGCCTCACCCAGGGCGAGATCGGCGACCTGGACGCCGACCAGCTTTCAAGCCTCACCACCACGCTCTTCGCCAGCCTGACCACCACCCAGCTTTCCGGTCTGAGCAACGACGAGGTCCAATCTCTGAGCGGCAGCCAGCTCAGCGCCCTCAGCACCACCCAGCTGGCGGCCCTGTCCGCGACCGGCATCGGCGGGTTGAGCGCGAGCCAAATCGCCGGATTGACCAACACTCAGCTCAACACGCTAACGGCGACCCAGATCCAGTCGTTGACCACCACCCAGGTGTCGGGTCTGACGGCGACGGAAATCGCCACCCTCGCGACCACCCAACTTGCGGCGCTGACGGCGACCCAGGTCGCTGACCTGACGACGCCCCAGATCGCCGCCTTGACCACAACCCAGGCCGCGGCGCTGACCAATACAGTGATCGCCGACCTGAACGCCACGCAGGCGGCGGCCCTGACGACCGCCCAGCTCTCGGCCTTGAATTCGACCCAGATCGGCTCGCTCTCCGTCACGGCGGTCGGCGGGCTGACGACCACCGAGCTGGCGGCGCTGACAACCACCCAACTGCGGGGACTGAGCCCAGACCAGATCGCCTCGCTGACGGCGACCGGCTTCGCCAGCCTGTCGGCGACCGGCTTGGCGGCGCTGTCGACCACCCAGATCGCGGGTCTGAACAGCACCGAACTTTCCGCGCTGAACGCGACCCAGCTCCAGGGTTTGACGACGACCCAGATCGCGTCCCTGAGCACCAGCGCCATCAGCGGCATGGCCGACACCCAGATCGCCGCCCTGACCACCAGCCAGGTGCATAGACTGTCCTCCAGCCAGATCGCGGCGCTGGATCCGGACGAACTCGACGGCTTGTCGACCACCGACGTCGCCCTGCTCACGACCACTCAGGTGACGGGGCTGACCGGCGACCAGGTCTCCGCGTTCGACTCCACTCAAATGGCCGCTCTGACCACCACCCAGATGGCGATGCTTTCCACCGACGCGATTGCTGGATTGAGCGACGATCAGATCGCTGGCCTGGCCTCGACCCAGCTTGCCGCGCTGAACTCGACACAGATCGGGGCGATGACCGCCTTCGAGATGGGCGGACTGACATCGACCCAGGCCGCAAGCCTGACCTCGACACAGTTGAACGGCCTATCCAACACCCAGATCGCCGCCCTGAACACCACTCAGCTCAGCGCCCTGACCAGCACCGAAATCAGCAGCATTTCGACGACCCAACTTAGCGCCCTGACGGCAAACCAGATTCAGACCCTCACCAACGCCCAGTTGGCGGGACTGACCGCGACCCAGATCAGCGACCTGTCGAGCAACGGCGTCAGCGGCTTCTCGTCGAGCCAGCTCTCCGGCCTGTCGACCACCCAGTTCGGCGCGCTCACCTCGACGCAGATCGGTTCGCTGTCGACGACGATTATCGGCGCATTGACGGGCACGCAGATTGGCGCGCTGACGGTCACGCAGCTACGAGGCCTGACCGGCGATCAGGTCGCGGCCCTGAGCACGGCCCAGATCGCCGGACTGACCGCCACCGAAGTCTCCAGCCTGGCCACCACCCAGATCGCCGGACTGACCACCGGCCAGGCGGCGGGACTGGGCGCAACCCAACTTGGCGCGCTGAGCACGACCCAGGTCGCCGCCTTGAGCAGCTCGGCGATCGGCGGGATGACCGCAACCCAGATCGCCAGCCTGACCACGGCCCAGCTGCGCAGCCTGACCGCCACCCAGGTCGCCGCGGTGGATCCGTTCCAGATCGCCGGGTTGACGCCGACCGAGCTGGCGACATTGACCACGACCCAGTTCGCGGGCCTGACCAGCACCGAACTCGGAGCCCTGACCAACAGCCAGCTCGGCGCCCTGACCTCGAGCCAGGTCTCCGCGCTTTCCACGGCTGCGCTAGTCGGCTTGACCGGCGGCCAGATCGCCACCCTCAGCACCGGCCAGATGGCCGGCGTCAGTTCGACCCAGATGGCGGCTCTGACCACCACGGAAGTCGGCGAATTCAGCGTGACCCAGATCGCCGCCCTGACGACCAGCCAGCTTTCAGGCCTTGGCGCGAGCCAGATGGCCGGCTTCACGGCCACCGAGATCGCCGCTCTGCCGCTTGCCAGTCTATCGAGCCTGACCACGACCCAGATCGCCGGGCTAACGTCGACCGCGGCGGGGGCGCTGACGCTTACCCAGCTGGCGGACCTGACCTCGACTCAGGTCGGCGCTCTGTCGACCTCGGCGGTTTCTGGCCTGACCCAGACTCAGATTGCGGCCCTGACCACCACCCAGGTCGCCGGCCTGACCACCACGGAAATGAGCGCCCTGATCGATACCCAGATCGCCGCGCTGACCACCGACCAGATCGCGGCTCTGAGCAACGCCCAGTTCGGCGGCCTGTCGGCCACCGGCGTTAACGCCCTGATCGCCGACCATCTCAGCAGCCTGACCGTGACCCAGATCGCCGCGCTTTCCCTGGACGGGATCAGCGGCCTGAGCGCGTCCGAACTCGCGGTGCTGACGACCACCCAGCTGGCGACCTTCACGCCCACCCAGATGGGCGCGATATCGCCCTCGGCGATCACCGGCCTGACCAACGACCAAATTTCCGCCCTCTCCCTCACCCAGCTCAGCGGCCTGACCTCGACCCAGGTCGGTGCGTTGACGACAACGGAGATCGGCGAACTGACCACCACCATCGTCGCCGGGCTGAGCACAGACCAGCTAGGCGCGCTGGTGCGCGTGCAGCTGCGGTCGCTCTCCACGGCGCAGGTCAATGCGCTGACCACCAGTGAGGTCGCGTCGCTGACGGCGACCCAGGTCTCAAACCTCACCGTCACCGAAGTCGGCGAGCTGACGACGACCCAGTTCGCCGCCCTGACCTCAACCCAGATCGGCGGCTTCACCGACGACGTTGGCGACCAGCTCGGCGGCTTCACCGTCGCCCAGCTCGACGACCTGACCGCCACCGATCTGCAGAACCTCAGCTACGACCAGCTCTCTGGCCTGACGCAGACCGAGATCACCGAGCTGACGGCCACCGACTTCAACGGCCTGAGCACGGCTCAGATCAGTTCACTGACCGCCACGCAGGTTGCCGCAATCACGCCTGCTCAGCTTGCAAATATGTCGCCGGCCCAGCTGGCCGCGATCACCGCTGCCGAATCCTAGGAAGGCTCAGCCTTGAACGACTTGAAGCATGGCTTCACCGCGACGCACGACCTTGGCCGCGGAACTGTCCGCGACATGTCGGTGGCCGACCTGATCAAGGCGGTAGAGATGCGGCGGGTCAGCCTGGGATCGGCCAGCGCCGTCGATCTGTACGACGCCTGGATCAGCGAGAACGGCGACAATCCCCTGCTCTATGCGGTTCGCTTTAACCTGTCGGTCCTGCTGACCGATACCGGGGACTTGGATCGCGCGCGGGGACAGCTCGAGAACGCCATCATCTCTAATCCGGCCTTCATTCCAGCCTACATAAACCTTGGCCGCGTCTATGAGCGCATGGGTTCGACCAGCCTGGCGGTGATGCAGTGGTCCAACGCGGTGGACCGGCTCTCCGCGGTCAATGGCTCCGTGATTTCCCACAAGACCACCGCCCTGAACCAGATGGCCCGGGTTCTGGAATCCAGCAATCAGGACGCCTCGGCCGAGAGCGTCCTGCGCCAGAGCCTGGAGCTTGAGTCTCATCAGCGCGAGCCGTTGCAACACCTCTCCGCGCTGAGGCAGCGTCAATGCGAATGGCCAGTGATCCTGCCCTTCGAGCAAGTCGGCGCCGACCAGCAGCTGAAGGGCATGTCGCCGCTATCCCTGGCCGCTTACACCGACGATCCGATGCTGCAGCTGGCGGCGGCGTGGCATTACAATCTGCGCGACGTCGGCGCCCCCGCCGGCGATTTCGGCGAGCATGACAAGGCCCTGAAGAGCGGGTCGGAGCGGCTCCGGATCGGCTATCTGTCGTCGGACCTGCGTCACCACGCCATCGGCTTCCTGACCACGGAAATCTACGGCCTGCACGACCGCGACGCGGTCGAAGTGTTCGCCTACTATTGCGGGCCCGATCTGACCGACCCGCTGCAGGCGCGGATCAAGGCCGATGTCGACCACTGGGTTCCAATCAGCCATCTGGACGATGAAGCCGCCGCGCGACGGATCGCCGACGACGGCATCCACATCCTCGTCGACGTCAACGGCTATACCCGGGATGGACGGATCAAGCTGCTTGCCCTGCGGCCGGCGCCGGTGATCGTCAATTGGCTCGGCTTTCCCGGGACGATGGCCAGCCCGTACCACCAGTACATCATCGCCGACGACTGGATCATTCCGCGGGACCACGAGGTCTACTACTCCGAACAGGTCCTCCGCCTGCCGTGCTATCAGCCCAACGACCGCAGCCGCCAGGTATCGTCCGCTACACCGACGCGGGCGGCCGCAGGCCTGCCCGAAGATGCGATGGTCTATTGCTGCTTCAACGGCACTCATAAGATCAGCCGCTTCACCTTCGAGCGCTGGCTGACGATCCTGGAGCAGACCCCCGGCAGCGTACTTTGGCTGCTCAGCGGGGCCGAAGAATCCCACGCCAATCTGAAGCGGTTCGCCGAGGCGCGCGGCCTCGATCCTGCCCGGCTGATCTTCGCGGGAAAACTGACCAACCCGGACCACCTGGCGCGCTATGCGCTGGCGGACCTGTTCCTCGACACCACGCCCTATGGCGCCCACACCACCGCGTCCGACGCCTTGTGGATGGGGGTGCCCGTATTGACCCTCAGTGGCCGGTCCTTCGCGTCCCGCGTCTGCGGCAGCCTGGTGCGTAGTGCAGGGCTCGAGGATCTGGTCTGCACCTCGCCGACTGACTATGTGGCCCGCGCCATAGAGCTTGGGCGGGACCCCGCCTTGCGCCAAACCTACAAGGACAAGCTCTCGGCAAGCCGCGACAGTTGCGTGCTGTTCGACACCCCGTTGCTAGTGAGGGAGCTGGAAGCGCTTTACCGGCGGATGTGGGCCGAGTTTCAGGCCGGCAAAACCCCGACGCCGGACCTGGCCAATCTGGACGTCTATCTGGAGGTCGGAAGCGGCCACGCGCACGACCGGACCGAGGTCCAGGCGATCGAAGACTATGAGGGCTGGTGGCGCGAACAGCTGGCGCAACGCCATCGCTATCGCGCAATCCCCCCGGACAACCGACTTTGGCGAACGCTGGAGCCATCGCACCCGGCGGCGCGAACGCGGCGAGGTCCAGCCCAGTGACCAAGAAGGTCATGGTCACCGGCGGGGCGGGATTTCTCGGCTCTCACCTCTGCGAAGCTCTGCTGGAGCGGGGCGACGACGTCCTCTGCGTCGACAACTTCTTCACCGGTCAGCGACGCAACATCGCTCACTTGCGGTCACACGAGCGGTTCGAGTTTCTCCGTCACGACGTCACCTTCCCGCTCTATGTCGAGGTCGATGAAATCTACAATCTGGCCTGCCCGGCCAGCCCCGTGCACTACCAGTTCGACCCGGTGCAGACGACCAAGACCAGCGTGATCGGCGCGATCAACATGCTGGGCCTGGCCAAACGGACCAAGGCCAAGATCCTGCAGGCCTCCACCAGCGAGGTCTATGGCGACCCCGAGGTCCATCCGCAGGTGGAAAGCTATTGGGGCAAGGTGAACCCCATCGGCCCGCGCAGCTGCTACGACGAAGGCAAGCGTTGCGCCGAGGCCCTGTTCTTCGATTATCACCGCCAGCACCGGACCCGCATCAAGGTCGCCAGGATTTTCAACACCTTCGGCCCGCGCATGCATCCCGACGACGGCCGCGTGGTCAGCAACTTCATCGTCCAGGCCCTGGCTGGAACCGACATCACCCTCTACGGCGACGGCCAGCAGACGCGCAGTTTCTGTTACGTCGACGATCTCATTCAGGCGTTGACCCTGCTCATGGACACCCCCGACGAGGTCACCGGTCCAATCAACATCGGCAACCCGGTGGAGTTCACCATGGCCGATCTGGCGCGGAAGGTGGTGGAGCTGACAGGATCGACAAGCGGCGTCGCTTTCCGCCCCCTCCCGTCGGACGATCCCCGGCAACGGCAGCCGGACATTTCCTTGGCCAGGCGCGAACTTGGCTGGGCGCCGACCGTGTCGCTCGAAGACGGGCTCAAGCGGACCATCGACTATTTCAAGACCATCCTTTGATGCTCGCGGGGGAACTCGCCTTGGGGTCCGATCCAGCGCCAGCGCGTCGCATCCTGCTGGTGGACGACGATGGCGACCTGCTCAGCCACACCGCCGCCTATCTGACGACCCATGGATTCAGCGTAATTTGCGCCCGCAACGCCACCGAGCTTGGCCGAGCGCTTCTCCAGGGACCGGTCGATCTGATCATTCTCGATGTCATGCTGCCAGGCGAAGGCGGGTTGTCGATTTGCAGACGCCTCGCGATCTCGGACGGGCCCCCGATCATCATGCTCAGCGCCCTGGGCGAGGAGGTGGACCGGGTCACCGGACTTGAGCTCGGCGCGGACGACTATCTGACTAAGCCGTGCAGTCCGCGCGAACTTCTGGCGCGCGTCCGCGCTGTGCTGCGTCGGCGCGCTAGCGCGGACCGGGTGGACGGCCGGCCGGCCGAGCCCGGTCAGCAGGTCTCTAAGATCGATTTTGACGGCTTCAGCCTGAACCTGATGCGCCGCCAGCTCTACGCGCCGAACGGCTCGGTCATCGTGCTGTCAAACAACGAGTTCTCCCTGCTCGCCGCGCTCCTCGAACACCCTGGTCAGGTGCTCAGTCGGGAGGAGTTGGCGCGGTACGCAGGGATGGGCGACGAGATCGGCGTGGATCGCGCCATCGACATGCAGGTGAGCCGCCTCCGCCGGAAGGTTCATGCCGAGGCGAACTCGGAAATCATCATGACCGTGCGGGGTCAAGGCTATGCTCTCGCCGTCGAGGTCGGTTCAAACCTGTCGCCGCGCCCGTGAAAGGGCCGATGCGGCTCGACTGGCGACCGCCGCTCCATCTGCAGGTGCTGGCGCTGGTGTTCGCCAGCCTGATCTTTGCTCAAATTCTGGCCGTGGCGATCCTTCTCGTAGCGCCGCCGCCCAGGCCCGAACCCATTTTCGTCCGCGAGGTCGCCACCGCCCTTACCGGCGGACCATTGGACACCTTTTCGCGGCGAAAGCTGGTGCGAGCGATAGAGCCCCCCGGCCCGGCGCTCGCAACCCAGGCGCCGGCGTCGCCTCCATCCCAACAGCGACGTGAAGCGCTGGCGGACCTGCTGCATGCGCCATTGCAGTCTGTCGTGCTGAACGAAACCAGGCCCTCGGCGCTGATTAGGGTGCTGACCATGGGCGTCGGCATTCCCGGCGCCCCGCCGCCGCACGGAGGACCTCGTCCGTTCGGGCCGCGCCCACCGCCGCCGGAGTGGCGCCGCCCTCCTGAAGAGGATCTGCTGTTCGACAACTTCGCCGCCGCGCTGCAAAGGCCGGATGGAACCGTCGTCGTGGTCCGGCCAGGACCAGATCCTTTTCCGACGGCCTGGCAGCTGAGCATCATGGCCTGGCTGATCGGCGCCATGCTGGTGGTCGCGCCGGCCGCCTTCTGGTTTGGACGCCGCATCAGTGCGCCGCTGGATCGGTTCGCCATGGCCGCGCAACGGCTCGGCCGTGATCCACTGGCGCCGCCGCTGACCGTGTCAGGCCCAGCCGAGATTCACCGCGCCGCCCAGGCCTTCAACGACATGCAGCTGAGAGTGCGGCGGTATGTGGAGGATCGCACCGGAATGATCGGGGCCATCAGCCACGACCTGAGGACGCCACTCGCTCGTATCCGCTTCAAGCTCGAGGCCGAGGCTCCGAACAAGGCGTCGATCAATGCCGATATCGACCAGATGGAGGTGATGATCGACCAGGTCCTGACCTTCATTCGCGACGCCAGCGAGCCCAGCGCCCGCGAACGGATCAACATACTATCGCTGGTGGAGACTGTCGTGGATGAGCGCCTGGAGGTTGGGGCGGTAGTCCATCTGGCGCCCTCCGACGACGGCCAGGTCGAAGGCGATGTCCACGCCCTCAAGCGGGTAATCGGCAACCTGATCGACAACGCCATCAAATACGGCGGCGGCGGCGATGTGCGGGTGATCAGAACCGCCAGCGAGATGGTGGTCGAGGTGGAGGACGATGGCCCTGGCCTGGCGCCGGACGAGCGTGAGCAGGTATTCAAGCCCTTCTTCCGCACCGAAGCGGCGCGCACCCTGGACGCTGGCGGGGTGGGTCTAGGATTGGCGCTATCGCGCTCCATCACACGCGCGCACGGTGGGGATATCGGGCTTGAAGTCCGCCAGCGGGGCCTGGTCGCCGTTGTACGATTGCCCCTCGCCGACGTGAAGCATTGATCGGCGGCTCGCCCGCCTAGTGTTCAATCGCGATCGAGGTGGTCAGGCCGATCCACTCGCCCAGATCGGTCTGCAGCTGGCCGGCCGCGCGGGTGGCGTAGTGGACAGCGTCCTGGCCCAGCAACAGATGCATCGGTGGGTTCTCGGCCTCGGCGAGCTTGAGAACGGCGGCGGCGGCCTTGACGGGATCGCCGGATTCTCGGCCGGCGCCGTCCTGCAGCACCCGCCGCGCGAAGCCCGCCGCGCCTTCGTAGTCAGCGATAGTGGTTCCGCTGAGAACAAGCGAGCGACCGGCATAGTCGGTCCTCAGACCACCGGGCGCGATGTTGGTCACCTTGATCCCCAGCTCGGCTACTTCCTGCGCCAAAGCCTGGGTCAGGCCCTCCAGGGCGAACTTGCTGGCGCAATAGACGCCCGTGCCGCCCCAGGCCGCCAAGCCGCTGACGGAGGTGACGGTCAGGATGCGGCCAGCGCGCCGGGCGCGCATGCCCGGCAACACGGCCTGAATCATCGCCATGGTTCCGAACAGATTGACCTCGAACTGCGCCCTCGCCTCGGCAAGGCTCACTTCTTCCACAGCGCCGATCAGGCCGTAGCCGGCGTTGTTGACGAGGATGTCGATAACGCCCATCCGCCGTTCCGCCTCGCCGACGGCGGTGCGAACGGCGGCTTCGTCGGTAAGGTCCATGATCAGGCCGATGGCGCGATCTGGCGCGAGCGCGTCGAAAGCCGCGCGATCGGCTTCGCCGCGCACGGTGCCGACGACCTCGTCGCCCGCGGCCAGAGCGGCCTTGGCGATCTCACGGCCGAGGCCGGAGCTGACGCCAGTGATCAGCCATTTACGGGACGTCATGCGGGCACTTCCTGGATTGTCGTTGCGGCCGCTCAAAGGAGCGGCGGCGGGTCATGGCGCGGCGGGATTAGTAAGGCCGGTCGCCCTTGGCCCAAAGGCGGTGCATCTCGCGCACATACTTCTGGTCGTCGTAGAGGGTGCCCGTGTGCAGGGTGCAGCGGTTGTCCCAGACCAGCACGTCGCCGACCTGCCATTTGTGCTGATAGACGAACTGCGGCTGGGTCATGAAGTCGACCAGTTCGTCGACAAGTTCGAGTCCGGCCGGGTTGTCCATGCCGACGATCTCCTTGACCGTGCCTGTGGAGACCCAAAGCGCCTTGCGCCCATCGCTCGGATGGCGACGGACCAGGGGATGCATCACGTCGGGGTTCTCAGCCAGCAGCACCGGATCCGGCTCTTCCTGGCGATTGAACTCCCGCGTCTTCATGAAATGCGCCCAGCTGTGGTGCAGCTGCAGGCCGTCGAGCTGCGCCTGACGCTCCGGCGACAAGGCGTTCCAGGCGGCGCAGCCATCGGCGAGCAGGGTGTCTGACCCCTCGGCCGGAACCTCCACCGCATAGAGCATGGTGCACATCACCGGCTCGGCCTTGTAGCTGTAGTCGGTATGCCAGCCGATGCCATCGTTGTGGGCGCCGATCGGCTTGCCGTCCACGATCCGATTGGACAGCACATAGACCTTGGGATGGCCCGGCAGGGTGTTTTCCACCAGGGTGTGGTCTTCCGGTTCGCCGAACCGGCTGACAAACCGTTCCAGAGCATCGGCCGTCATGGTCTGGCCGCGCGCCAGGATGGCGCCATGGCGATTGAAGGCGTCCACGACGCCGTCCAGGGTCGCATCATCGGCGCGGGCCAGATCGATATCGAGAATCTCGGCGCCGAAGCCGGCGCGCAGTTCACGGGTCTTAGGCAGGACGGCGGTGGTCATGGGACAAGCTCAGGTTTGAATGCAATTGAACTGTAGCGGCCCCGCAACTCGCCGTCTTGCCCCAGGGCGCACGGCATTGTTGACCCGGCGCCCCGGCCTGATCACCGCTTAATCGTCTTGCCCCAAGCGGCGCCCAATTCCCGCGCCACCAGCCGGTATTCCCCAATCCCATCCAACTCCTCGTGCGTGCTGGTGCAAGACCGGGCGCCATGGTGAGCATTAGCGTTAGGGGCCCTTTCGGCGTCGAACGAGGTCCGCCCATGTCTCTAAACATTCTCAGCGACACCTTCTTCGACAGCCTGTCCTCGTCGGTCGTCAGCCTGGACAGTGCGGAGACGCTGCCTCCCGCCTGCTACACCGACGCCGACTTCTACGCCTTCGAGACCGAGGCGCTGTTCAATCACGAATGGCTGTGCGTCGGCCGCGTGGACTGGGTGAAGGAGCCCGGCGACTATTTCACCACCCAGATCGTCGGCGAGCCGATCGTGGTGGCTCGCACGCGGCAGGGCGAGATCAAGGCCATGTCGTCGGTCTGTCAGCACCGAGCCATGCTGGTGGCCGAGGGCCGGGGCAACACCCGCGGCTTCGTCTGCCCCTATCACCACTGGGTCTATGGCCTGGACGGCGCCCTGATCAACGCGCCGGCGATGGAGCGGACCTGCGGCTTCGACAAGTCCGACGTCCGCCTGCCCAGCTTCAAGGTGGAGATCTGGCTGGGCTTCATCTTCATCAACTTCGACGATCAGGCCGCCCCGCTCGCGCCCCGCCTGACCAAGGTGGCCGAGGCCGTCGCCCCCTACGACCTGGCCAAGGCCGAGGGCTTGCCGCCCATGACCGGGACCTTCGCCTGGAACTGGAAGGTGATGTTCGAGAACAACAACGATGGCTATCACGCCAGCAAGCTGCACCGGGGTCCGCTGCACGATTTCGTGCCCAGCGAGCTCGCCAGCTTCCCGGACGCCGATCCCGCCGACGCCGGCTTCCTGCGCTACAATGGCACCCTGCATGCCGACGCCAGCTTCAACGCGACGCAGAAGGCGGTGCTGCCGATCTTCCCGGGCCTGGACGATACCGATCGCAATCGGATGACCTTCGCCAATGTGCCGCCGACCCTGTCGCTGGTGATGACCAGCGACCTGGTGATCTTCCTGATCCTGCGCGCCACCGGGCCGGAATCGCTGGAGCAGGACACCGGCCTCCTGGTCGCGCCGGGCGCGATGGAGGCGCCGGGGTTCGAGCATCGGCTCGATATGCTCATGACCGCAGCCGGCAAGATCATCGCCCAGGACATGCATGTGGACGGCCTGGTGCAGACCGGCCTCCGGTCCCGCTTCGCCACCCGCGGACGCTACTCCTGGCAGGAGGGCGCGCAGGGCCAGTTCAATCAATGGCTGACGCCACGCTACCAGGAGACCTGGAAGCGCTGGCGCGAGACCAACACCAATTCGGGAGCCAAGCATGCCGTTCATCTGTGAGAGCGGACAGGCGCGAGCGGACATCGTCCCCGGCGCCCTGCACCACCTGCCCGCGACGCCGAAAACTGTCCATTGGGGCTATTTCGACGCCGCCCTGGCGCCGACCCTGACGGTCAAGAGCGGCGACCTGATCCAGGCCGAGGCAATCACCCACCACGCGGGCGATGCGCCGGAACTGATGATGGACGAGGGCGTCACCGCCATCTTCGAGAAGGTGCCGGCCACCGACCGCAATCCGGGCGTCCACATCATGACGGGCCCGATCTTCGTGGAAGGCGCCAAGCCCGGCGACATCCTGGAAGTGCGCTACCTGAACATGACGCCGCGCTGCGCCTATGGCTCGAACCTCGCGGCCAACTGGGGCTATCTCTACAAGGAGTTCGGCGAAAAGGAGCGGGTGACCATCTACCAGCTCGACGCCAACGCCAACCATGCCGAGGCGCTCTACGCCTATGATTTTCCGGGGAAATATCTGACGCCGGGCACAATCACCCATTGTCCGGTCTGCGATCGCCAACCGGCGCTGAAGGGGGTGCGGGTGCCAGCGCGGCCGCACCTTGGCACCGCGGGCGTTGCGCCGGACGTCTCGGGCCGCGTCTCGACCATCCCGCCCGGCCTCCACGGCGGCAATATCGACAACTGGCGCATCGGCGCCGGGGCGACCATGTACTATCCGGTGCAGGTGGACGGCGGCCTCTTCTCCATCGGCGACCCCCACGTCAGCCAGGGCGACGGCGAACTCAGCGGCACCGCCATCGAGGCCTCGCTGAACGTCCTGTTCCAGATCGTGCTGCGCAAGGACTTCTCCATCCCGAGTCCGCTGCTCGAGACGCCGAAATACTGGATCGTCCACGGCTTCAACGAGGACCTGAACGTCGCCATGCGCGACGCCTCGCTGGAGATGCTGGGCCTGCTCACCGACCATGTCGGCCTGTCGCGCAACGACGCCTATTCGCTGATGAGCGTCGCCACCGACTTCGCGGTGACGCAGGTGGTCGACGGCCGGCAGGGCGTGCACGTGCGCGTGCCCCGCTCGATCTTTCCCGCACGCGACGCGCCTAGTTAGGTGAAGGCCTGGCAGTTCACCACGGACGTTTTTCCACGCCACGAGCGGCGGCTGGCTTGGCGTGAGGCGATGGTGCGGCTGCGCCTGCCGGTGGCCGCCGCGCCGGAAGATGATGGCGCCTCCGCCTCCGTGACCTGCCTGGTCTCGCCGATCGGGATGGAGTTTTCCCTGGTCAGCGCCGGGGCGCAGGAGATCTCCGGCCGCAATCCGGACCAGCCCGCCGCGGTCTGGCTCTCGGTCTTGCTAGATGGCGTCGCGGTGCTGTCCGACGGCGAGGAAGAAGAAGAGGTCGCGCCCGGTGACATCGTCTTTGGCCCCACCGGCGTCGCGGCGGCGTTGAAGTTCAAGACCCGGTTTCGCCTGCTCTTCATTACTGTCCCCCGCGTGGCGCTGGACCACCGCCTGGTCAAGCCGCGCGCCCTGCGGGTTGGCCGCCTGCCCGGCGATGAAGCGATGAACCAGGTCTTCTTTGGTCTGCTGCGCGCCCTGGCGGAACGGCTGGACGATCTTACCGCCGATCAGTTGCGCCCGGTCGAGCTGGCGGTGACGGAGTTCCTCGCCGCCGCCCTGGTGGGCGAGCCGGCTCAAGCGCGTGACGGCGCCAGCGCCCGCGAGGCCCACCTGCACCGCATCCGCCAGACCATCGAGACCCTGCTGGGCTCACCGGACCTGACGCTTGGACAGGTCGCCGACGCCGAAGGCGTTTCGCCGCGATACCTGCAGAAGTTGTTCGCCAGCGCCGACGAGAGCTTCACCCACTATCTGCGCCTTCGCCGCCTGGAGCGCTGCCGGCTGGACATGATCAATCCCCGCTATGCCGACAACTCGCTGTCGAGCATCTGTTTCCGCTGGGGATTCAACGGCTCCGCCCACTTCAGCCGGGCGTTCCGAGAACAGTATGGGGTGTCGCCTCGGGGGTATCGGAAAGGCGCGCGATGAGGGCGCCGTCCCTACAGAACCGCCTCGATTTCCGCCCGCGTCGGCATCGCCGGCATGGCGCCATGGCGTTCGACGGACAGGCTGGCCGCCGCATTGGCCCAGACCATCGCCTCGCCCAGGGCGGCGCCTTCGGCGAGCTTTGCCGCCAGGACCCCGCAGAAGCAGTCCCCGGCGCCCGTGGTGTCGACCACCTTGGCGGGACGGCCTTCGACCATCTCCAGCCCGTCCGCCAGCACGGCGACAGCGCCCGCCGCACCCAGGCTGACCACGATGATCTGATCGGGCCACGCCATCAGGCCACGCGCCGCCGCGACGACGGCGTCGAGGCCGGCGAGGTCGTCCACACCGGCGAACAGGGCCAGTTCGGTCTCATTGACGATGAGAATGTCGATCAGAGGAAACAGCGTCCGGGCCACCAGCATGGCCGGAGCGGCATTGAGAATCTTGACCGCGTCCGGCGCCGCGCGGAAGGCGGCGGCCACGGTGTCGATGGGGCATTCGAGCTGCGCCAGCAAAACCGCGTGACCAGCCGAAGACACCCCGGTCACATGGGCGGACGCCAGGGCGGTGTTGGCGCCCAGGGCCAGCACAATGCTGTTCTCGCCGGAGTCGGCCACCGAAACGAAGGCATGGCCGGTGGCGACATCGTCGAAGACGACGACGCCGGACACATCGACGCCGGAGCCCGCCAGCGCCGCCACCATCATCTCACCGGGGTCGTCGCGACCTACGCCGCCGACAAAGACGGTCTGGGCGCCAGCCCGCGCGGCGGCCGCCGCTTGGTTGCCGCCCTTGCCGCCCGGCAGCCGCATCAGGCCCGACCCAGCCACTGTCTCGCCGGGCTTTGGCAGATGGGCGACCCGACAGATGATGTCGAAGTTCAGCGAACCGACGACGCAAACACTCATGATACGCCCTTAAGCCAAGGTCTCGGGTCGGACCGGGCCGCACGCTCGATGGCTCATGCGATCAGTCCCCGACTCCCGTTGCGGCAGGACCCTAGAGCGCCGCCGCGCGGGAATGAAGCGCTTGTGTCCCGCGTAGAGAACCAGCCATGCATGTGACCCGTCTGCCGCGCTGGGCCGTGGAGCGGGGCGGCGTTCTGAACAGCTTCCCCGCCCTCGAACGCGGCAAGACGGCGCTGGTGAACATCGACATGCAGTCGGTGTTCCTGGACGAGGACCAGATCTACGGCAACCGGCATTCGCGGGACATCGTCGGGGCCGTGAACGCCCTGTCGGCCGCCATGCGAGCCATTGGCGCGCCGGTGATCTGGACCCGGCAGACCCACACCCATGACGGCCCCTGCGCGCCGCCGCCCTGGCAGTACGATCCCGCCAAGCCAGGGGTGGCCGAAGGCATAGCCGCGCTCCAGACCGGCGCGCCGGGCCACGGCCTCTACCCGGCTATGCAGGTGGCGGACAGCGACGTCGTCATCGACAAATACCGCTACGGCGCCCTCTCCTGCCCCGCGGGCGCCTTGGGCCGGACACTTGAGGGCCTCGGAACCGAGATGATCCTGATCACTGGGACCCTGACCAACTGCTGCTGCGAAACCACCGCGCGGGAGGCCAATCTAGCCGGCTACAAGGTCATCGTCGTTTCTGACGCCACCGCGACCCTGACGGACGCCGAGCACAACGCCGCCCTTTTGAATCTGCGTCTGAACTTCGCCGATGTGCGGCGTACGAAAGAGATCAAATCGATGATTAAAGCTTGTGTAGCGACAACCTAAACTGCCGCATTCGAAGCGCCAATCCAGGCCGGGTGAGCAAGAAGCGAGCTATACCGAGATTTGTCCTAAATCCGAGCCCGCACGACGCTTTCAGACCCCGCTTGGCGCTACATCCATAAGGCCAATGTGAAATTTCAGAGACCCTGAATGCCCACCTCGCTACCCATCATCGACATGGCGACATACCGGGCCGGCGGCTCTGTGGCGAAGGCAGACCTGGTGGCGAAAATCGCTTCCATGAGCCGCTCGCTGGGCTTCTTCTACCTGATCAATCACGGCGTCTCGGAAGAGCTGGTCGAGCAGCAGCTCGACTGGGGCCGGCGCTTCTTCGATCTGCCGCTCGAGCAGAAGCAGGCCATCGATTTCAGGCGCCTGCCGGTACACCGGGGCTATGAGCCGATGGCGCAGCAGACCCTGCAGGCGGGGGCGCAGCCAGATCAGAAGGAGGCCTTCGGTCTGGGTCGGGACCTCGAACCTGATCACTGGCTGCTGCGCAAAGGGGCGCCTTTCGAAGGCCCCAACCAGTGGCCAGCCCGCGCGCCGGGATTCGACGCCACAGCGTTCCGAACCCAGATGGAGGGCTATCGCGACGCCATGATCCAGCTGGGCCGCGAGCTCTGCGACCTTATCGCCGTCTCGCTCGATCTGCCGGAGGACTATTTCGCCGAGGCCTTGAGCGAGCCGAACGCCAGCGTGCGGCTGTTGCACTATCCGCCGCAAACCTCCGCCGCCGCCGACCGCTTCGGCTGCGGGGCCCATACCGATTGGGGTTTCATCACCATCCTGCTGCAGGACGACTGCGGCGGTCTGGAGATCGAGGTGGCCGGCGAGGGCTGGCTTAAGGCGACCCCGATCCCCGGCGCGCTGATCGTCAACCTGGGCGACATGGTCGTGCGCCTGACCGGCGGCCGGTATGCGTCCAACGTCCATCGCGTGCTGAACACCGCGCCAGGCCGCGACCGCTATTCCGTGGCCACCTTCTTCAACCCGCACGCCTTCTATACCGTCGAATGCGTGCCCACCTGTGCATCCGAGCCCGGGCGCCGTGAACCGGTCAGCTTCGCCGATCACATCAACGCCATGATCCAGGCGACCTATGCCGCATAGCCGCCTGAACGCATCGCCGATTTGGCCCGGACAACGGAATTGACCGCCGTGCGCCTGTCCTATGTGTCGATTTTCACCAAGGACGTGGCGGCCTTGCCGTCGTTTTACGTGGACGTGTTTGGCCTGGAGGAGGTGGCGGCCTCAAGATCGGATCGCTACCGGGAGCTGGCGGTCGGCGACATGATGATCGGATTTTCCTTCATCGACGCCTACAAGATGCTGGACATGGCCGATCAGGCCGAACCGACGGGGGTCCGGTCGATGGTGACCTTCGTCGTCGATGGCGTCGCCGAGGTGGACCGGCTGACGGCGCGCGCCGCGGCGCATGGCGGCCGGGTCGCCAAGCCGCCATTCGCCACCGGCTTCGGCCAGGTGCTTTCCGTTGTTCTCGACCCCGAGGGGAACGCCCTTCGGATCAGCACGACATCGCCGGAGTAAAGTTCATGGTCACCCTGCGCGCGCATCCCTGGGTCACCTTCATGGCCCTCAGCCTGCTCTTCTTCGTGGTGTCCGCCGGCACGTTCAGCTCCATGGGGGTGGTGCTTCCGTCGATGGTGCGCGAGCTGCATTGGAATTGGAAACAGGCGGGCATGGGCTACACCCTGTTGGGCGTGGGCTGCGGCTTGGCCAGCTTCATACCCGCCATATTGATCCGGCGAATTGGCGTGCCCTCCACCTTGGTGGTCGGGACCATCTTCCTCGCGGGCGGCTTTGCCATGCTAGGCATGACCCATTCTGTGGCGACTTATCTGACGGGGACGGTGGTGGTCGGCGTCGCCTTCGCCATCTGTGGGACCGTGGTCGGCACCCATGTGCTGACCGGCCTGTTCGAGCGCCGGTCGACCGTGCTCGGCGCCTATTTCACCATCGGGGCCCTGGGCGGGGTTGCGGGACCGATCATCTATATCGCGGTCCAGGCCGTGACCCACGGCTGGCGTGGCTATTGGGTGGTGTTCGTAGTTCTGGCCGTCCTCTCTGGCGCTTTCGCGGCGACCTCCACGGTCGGCCGGAAGGAACCCGAGACCGGCCCCACCGTCCCGCCGGAACAGGTCGAGCCGGCCGAGCTGATCGAGGGCCTGCACGACTGGACCGTCCGCCGCGCCCTGGCCAGCTGGCAGTTTTATGTGATCGTCGCCGGCTACACCATGTACCTGCTGATCAACACCACCGCCCATGGCTTCGCCGTCGAACATCTAACCGAGCGCGGTATCGATCCGAAGGTGGCGGCTGGCATGCTCAGTCTGGAAGCCCTGATCGGCGCGGGCGTTTCGCTGATCGGCGGGATCGCCGGTGAAAAGATGAAGCCCAAGACCTTGATGCTGATCGCTCTCTTCGCGCTCACCCTGGGCATGGCTGGATTGGCGGAGGCGCGAGGCTACGTTCTGATGGCGGTCTACGCCGTCGGCATGGGCATAGGCTTCGGCCTGACCTTCATCGCCTCGGCCATGTTGCTGATCACCTATTTCGGCAAAGGGCCCAATCTCAGGCTCTACTCGATCATGTCGCTGATGAGCACTTCGGCGGCGCTCGGACCAGCCGTAGGCGGTTGGGCCCGCGACACCTTCGGCGGGTTCGTCGGCCTGTTCCTGATCTGCGCGGCGACAGCGGGCATCATGTTGGTGGCCACCTGGTTCATGAAGCCGCCGGTGTATCGCCGCCTGCCGCAAGAGGCGGTTCTGCAGGGAGAGGCCGCCTGACCGCCCCGCCCATCGCCGCCGATCTGCTGATCGTCGGCGCCACCCTCATCACCATGAACGCCAAGCGCCACGTCATCACCGACGGCGCCCTGGCCATCCGAGGCGATCGCATCGTCGCCGTGGGCAAGCGGGCAACGCTGGAGCGCGAGGTCGTCACCAAGGAGACGCTGCACGGCCGGCGGTTCGTCATGACGCCGGGCTTCGTCGACGGCCACATCCACATCACCGGCGATCCGCTGACCCGGGGGTTCATTCGCGGCGCGCCGGGCGAGGACTTCGGCGACACCCTGACCCGCTGGGTCATTCCCCTGTTCCGCGCCCAGACGCCGGATGACGAGCGGCTCTCGGCCCAGTGCGCCGCCCTGTCGATGATGCGCCACGGCACGACCTGCTTCATGGAAGCCGGCACGATCACGCATCTCGACGCGGTCATGGACGGGCTCAGCCAGACCGGCATTCGCGGCCGTGTCGGCGAATGGGTCGAAGGCCGGGCCTACGACCCCGCCGAGGATCAGGCCAAGGCTTCGGCCGACGCCATCGCGGTGCTTGAATCGGAGATCGCCCGCTATCCCGACAAGGACGACGCCAGGTTGGCGGCGTGGCCGATCCTGGTCGGACATTCGACCAACTCAGACGATGTCTGGCGCGCCGCGGCCGCCCTCGCCCAACAGCATGGCCTCCGGGTCTCAGCGCACATGAGCCCGCACCGATCGGACGCTGACTGGTATCTGCAGCACTATGGTCGCAGGCCGCTGGAGCATCTCGCCGACCTCGGCGTGCTGGGCGATCGGCTGGCCCTGACCCATCTTGCGGACCTGGACACCAGCGAACTGGCGCTGCTCGTGCAGTCAAGGACCAACGCCATCCACTGTCCCCAGGCGGCGCTTCAACACGCCTATGGGGTCACGCAATCCGGCCTGTTTCCAGAGATGGTCGCTCAGGGCGCCAATGTCATGCTGGGAACGGATGGCGCGGCGACGGACATCCTGTCCTCGGCGCGGCTGATGGCGGGCATTTTCCGCGACGCCCGTCGAGACGACGAGTTATTCCCCGCATCAACCGTCCTCGAACTGGCGACGCTGAACGGCGCCAAAGGCATGGGGATGTCCCACGCGATCGGCTCGTTGGAGGTTGGCAAGAAGGCCGACCTGGTGCTGCACGATACCTGGCTGCCGGACTGGGGCGGTCCGCTGTTCGATCCCGTCTTGCAGCTGGCCTTCGCCGCACCGCCCGGCGGGGCGCATAGCGTCTGGATCGATGGCGTGCGGGTCATCGAGGCCGGCCGCGCGACCCTGATCGACGAAGACAAGCTGCTCGCGGACGCGAGGCAGGCCGGCGGCGCCCTGATCGAGCGGCTCGGCCTGCCGGTCCAGACGACCTGGCCGGTGATCTAGCCCTAGGCGCCCTCGCCAAAAGCGAAGGCGGACAGACGCACATCCATCGCAATATCGGAGAAGATACGGCGGCCCGGCTCCCCTTCGGCGGCCCCGGCGGCGACAAACAGCGGCGCGAAATGTTCTTCGCGCGGATGGGCGACACGGGCATGGGGCGCCGCGGTCCAATGGTTGAGCGCTTCGTCGCGCTTCGCCGGGTCGACGATCGCCTCGCTGAGCCAGGCGTCGAAGACTTCCGAGGTCGCCGTATAGCGAGGGTTGAAGCCCTGCATGTTGTGCCAGCTCATGCCGCTGCCGAGGATCAGCACGCCCTCGTCCCGCAGCGGCTTCAGCGCCCGTCCGGCGGCCAGATGCTGCTCCGGATTCAGATTGTGCTTGAGCGACAGCTGCACCACCGGAATATCGGCGTCCGGCAGGGCGACCTTGAGCGGGATGAAGACGCCGTGGTCGTAGCCCCGCTGAGTATCTTCCCCCGACGGGATGCCGGCGCCTTCGAGCAGCTCGCGCACCCGATGGGCTAGATCTGGCGAGCCAGGGGCGTCGAACCGAAGCTGGTAGGTGTGGGGCGGAAAGCCGGAGTAGTCGTAGATCAGCGGCGGCTTTGGCGATGAGCCAACGGTGAAGACGCTCTCCTCCCAGTGGCCGGAGATCACCAGGATCGCCTTGGGCTTGACCTCCATGGACGAGACCAGGGTTTTCAGCCAGGCGGCCATGCGATCCCAGGTGTTGGCCGGCGACCAGTCCATAAAGAAGCAAGGGCCGCCGCCGTGGGGGATGAACAGGGTCGGCAGGGTGGCGTCGGCGGTCGTCTCGCTCATCGAATAGCTCCGGGTGGTCGCGGAAAGCCTATATGGTGAGCGTCAACCGGTCTTGCTTCAGCGCGCACGAAGATTTGCGCTGTAGCTGGCCAGGTGGGCAATTTGTTGAACGATGATGCGCACCTAGGCGCCGGCTGTCGTCAGGATATCGAATTCCCGCGCGGGACGATCACGCCGTCTGAAATTTCAGATGGCGCTTGACGGGCGCGGCGGACTTGGCGGAGCGTGTGGTCTGCCTTCGAATGGTTTCGGCGGCTCGGTGTGTAACGGAAGGTCGTTCCACCGTTGGCGATAGGTCCTTAGTTTCCACCGGCCCCTCGGCTTTTGAAAGACGGCGATGTCCAAGATTGAATGGCGCCCTTGGTTGTTGGTTGCGGCCTTCAGCCTGGTGTTCTTCCTGATCAACGCGTCGACCTATTCCTCGCTCGGCGTGGTCTTGCCGAACATGGTGCAGGAAGAGCACTGGAGCTGGACCATTGCTGGTTTGGGCTTCACGCTGTTGGGCGCGTGCACGGGCGCCTCCTCCTACATCCCGGCTTACCTGATCCGCCGTATCGGCGTGCGCTGGACCCTGACCTTGGGCACGGCGGTGATGGCGGCGGGCTTCGGCTGCCTGGGCGTGACACACAGTCCGCCGGTCTACTTCCTCGGCACAGCCCTTTGCGGGGTCGGCTACCAGATGATGGCGCTAATCCCCGGCACCTATGTTCTGGCGGCGGCGTTCAAGCACCGCGGCCTGCCCTTCGGGATCTATTTCGCGTCAGCGTCCGTGGGCGGCATCGCCGGACCAATCATGGCCCTGTCGATCATGCACGTCTTCCACGATCAGTGGCGACTGTTCTGGATCACCCAGGCCGTCCTCGCCGTGGTGATGGGCGCCGTCTGCATTCTGATGGTGGGCTCACCCGCCTGGCTCGCCAGCCGCGCTCAGCAGACCGACCGCGATGTCGCCGATGAGGCGGTTCGGCCCGGCTCCAAATCCGTCTATCGCACGGTCGTACAATGGACGGCTCGACAGGCGGTGCGGACACCACAGTTCTACGTTCTGCTGGCCGCCTATTTCGGCCACATGCTGGTGGGGATCACCATTTCCAGCTTTTCGGTCGCCCACCTCACCCAAACCGGCACCTCGCTCAGGCTGGCCGGGATCATGCTCAGCATCGAGTCAGCGGTGGGCGTGGCGGGCCGCGCGATCGGCGGCGCCTTGGGCGATGTGATCGATCCGCGCTACCTGCTGATGTTTGCGCTAGCCGCGCTGACGGCGGGCGGCCTCGCGCTGAGCGTGGCCCATAGCTACGCCATGCTGTTGCTCTATGCGGTGGGCAGCGGCCTTGGATTCGGCATGACCGCGCTGGCCGTGACCCTGCTGCTGCTGAACTACTATGGCCGCAAGGATAATCTCGAGATTTTCGCCCGCACCTGCCTGATCGGCACGGTTTCGGCGCTGGGCCCCTGGATCGGCGGCGCCATTCGCGACCACACTGGCGGGTTCAGCACAGCCTTCCAAGTGTATGGACTGGTAAGCGCCGTCATCCTCGCCGCCGTCATGTTCATGCGCCCGCCACGGCGCCATTCGGAATCCGCTCTGGGCGAGGCTCATGCCTCCGCCTCGCCGCGCCTAGACACCCGACCTATTGAAGATCCCGCCTGAGGAAGCCCATGCCCGACACACGCTCAAGCAAAACCGATTTCGGGGTCTTCCTGCCCGTCGCCAACGGCGGCTGGATCATCTCCGACACCACGCCAAAGCTGGATGGCCTGTGGAAGCAGAACCTGGCTGCTGCGGTCACCGCCGACGAGGTCGGCATGGACTTCGTCATGTCCATGGGCAAATGGCGCGGCTTCGGCGGCGACACCAACCACTGGGGCTCATCGATGGAGTCGGTGACCATGATGGCCGGCATCGCCCAGGCCACCAAGCGGGTGAAGATCTGGGCCACCGCCCACACCCTGCTGCATAATCCGGTCGTGATCGCCAAGATGATCACCACCCTGGATCATATCAGCGGCGGCCGCGCGGGTCTGAACATCGTCGCCGGCGCCTACAAGGACGAATTCGACCAGATGGGCGCCTGGGACGACAGTCTCACTCACGACGATCGCTACGTCCTGGCTGAAGAATGGACCAGCATTATCAAACGGCTCTGGTCCGAACCTAGCATGACTCACGAGGGCCGGTTCTTCCATCTCAAGGACTGCGTCTCCGATCCCAAGCCTCTGTCCCGACCACGCCCGGACATGATCTGCGCCGGCATGTCCGAACGCGGTTTCCGCTTCTCCGTGCGGGAGTCCGACGCCTGCTTCATCGGCGGCCGGTCGATGGATGAGGTGCGCGACGCCAGCCGCCGGGCCAAGACCGTCGCGGCCGAGATGGGCACGACGATCAAGACCTACGCCATGTGCACTCTGATCCACGCCGACACCGACGCCAAGGCCGAGGCCCTGGTCAGCCATTACCGCGAAGGCACGGACATGGGCGCGATCATCAACATGCTGCGCAGCTGGGGCGTGCCGCCGGATCGGCTGTCCGCGGTGGCCGAGGCCCAAGGGCCGTTCATGACTCAGACCATGGTGGGCTCCCCCGCCACCTGCGCGGAAAAGGTCGAGCACTTCACCCAATACTGCGAACTGGACGGCTTGATGATGATCTTCCCGGACTATGTCGAGGGACTGAAGATGTTTGGCGCCGAAATCCTCCCCCACCTGAACACGGTGGCCGCATGAACGCCTCCGTGAAGGAAGCCGCGTCTGGCGCGCCCGCCAAGGACGGCCTGACTGAATGGCTGGCGCCGTCGCGCACCGCTGTCGTCGTCATCGACATCCAGGTCGACTTCGCCCTGCCGGAAGGCGTGCTGGGTCAGGCCGGACTGGACATGTCGGTGGTCGCGCCCGCCATCGCCAAGGCCACAGAGCTTGTCGATCTGGCGCGGGCGGCGGGAACGCCGGTGGTGTTCGTCGGCCTGCAAACCAGCGCCGCCCTGGACTCCCCGGCCTGGCGCGAGCGGATGATCCGCAGAGGCGCCAATCCGGATGAGGACAGCGCCATCTGCCGCGTCGGTGAACGCGGCGCCGAGTTTGTCGGCCCCACCCCCCTGCCCGGCGAGCTGGTCGTTCCGAAAATCCGCTACAGCGGCTTCTTCGGCACCACCCTGCACGCCGGCTTGACCGCGCTTGGTGTCGACACCCTGCTGGTCTGCGGCCTGACCACCGAATGCTGCATCGACTGCACCGTCCGCGACGCCTACCACCTGGACTATCAGTGCTTCATCGCCACCGACGCCTCCGCGGCCTACGACGTCGAGATCCATGAGGCGGCGCTGAAAAATCTCGAATTGAACTGCGCCATGCTGGTCGACACCGACGAAGTGGCCAAGGCCTGGTCGGAGCAAACTGCACATGGCTGACGGCGCCTTTCCCCTATCCGGCCCTGCGCCCCACAGCGTCAGCGACGCCGACCGCGAGGCGCTGATCAAGGCGATCGACGTCGACGAGTTGGTCCAGCTCGCGCTGGACCTTGGCAATATCCCCAGCCCCGCCGGCCACGAGCTGGCGGCCGGGAACTTCGTCTATGACTGGATGGCGCGGGAAGGCTTTTCGCCGCGAAAGGTCGGCGCGGTCCCGGAGCGCAACAACATCATCGGGACCTACGGCGGCAATGGACGCGGCGCCAACCTGCTGTTCACCGCCCACCTGGACACCGAGGCCCCGACCTGGGACCCGGCGCTGGACCCCTACAAGTTCCGGCCTGCCACCTTGCAGAACCGCGAATGGCAGGAATGCTGGCTCGAGAACGGCGTCCTCTACGGCTACCCGATCGCCAACGATCGCGGGCCGATGAGCTGCTTTCTCATCGCCGCCAAGGCGCTGAAAACCGCCGGCTTCAACCTGTCGGGCAAGATGTACCTGACCGCCTGCCCCGGCGAGATCGGCCCCGAGCCAATCGAGGAGCACACCGGCATCGCCTACATGGGCAAGGACATCGGCGCCCATTACCTGTTCCATCATGGCGGCGTGGCGCCGGACTACGCCATCGCCGCGGAGGGTTGCGATTTTGGCCTGACCTGGGTCGGTTGCGGTTATGCGGTGTTCCGCATCCGGGTCCTGGGCGAGGCGGTTTTCACACCTCTGCTGACCCACCCAGAGGATCCCGCCGACCATCCCAACCCGATCTATCGGCTGGGCGGTCTGATCGCGGCCATCAATAAGTGGGGCCGGCGTTATGAGGTCGAGAACCGTTACGAGTCTCCCGGCGGGGTCGCGGTGCCAAAGGCACAGATCGCCTCGATCCGCGGCGGCGTGCCTTACGCGTTCGGCGCGGGCACCGAGGTCTGCAACCTCTATCTTGAAGTCGGGATGACGCCGCGCCAGACGGTCGCCGACATCCTGCATATGCTGGAAGACATGGTCGCAGACGAAGGCCTCGGCGAGATCGAGATCGAGCCCTTGGTCGCTCGTCATGGCTTCGAAGCCGACGGCCAGGCGGTCGCGCCGCTGGTCTCGGCGGTGGATGAGGCCACCAAACTAACCTTCGGCCATCCGGTGCAGCTGGCCGCGCCGGTCTACTCCAGCATGTGGCGCGACCATAACGTCTTCAACATGCAGCGTATTCCGGCCATCACCACCGGCTTCAAACGCTGGCGTCCGACCCCGAAAGACCTGGCCGACAGCGCCCTGATCTATGCCCTGACCGCCCTGGCCGTTTGCGGGCGCAGCGAGACCGCCGCCGGCGCCACGCACGCGGCGCCGGTCTATGGCGACAACCCGTTCGGCGAATAGGAACCCAGATGAGCGACACCCTGGAAATCGTCCCCCTGACCGCCCGCATCGGCGCCGAGATTCGCGGCGTCGACCTCGCCCGGCCGACCAACCACCAGTTGGAGGAGATCGCGGACGCCATCGCCGCCCACCAGGTGATCTTCTTCCGCGACCAGCATCTGAGCCACGACGAACACAAGGCGTTTGGCCGCGCCTTCGGCGAACTGGCGATCCATAGCGGCGTACCCGGCCTGCCCGACCATCCGGAGATCGTGCCGATCCACGCCGACGAAAACTCGAAGAATGTCGCCGGCGAGAACTGGCACTCCGACCTGACCATGAACGCCGAACCCCCGATGGGCTCGATCCTCTACATGCCGGTCATTCCGCCAATTGGCGGCGACACCATGTTCGCCAGCATGTACGCGGCCTATGACGCCTTATCGCCGAAGATGAAGGTCTATCTGGACGGCCTGACCGCGGTGCACGATGGCGACCACGTCTACCGGCCGCTGTTTCCCGACCTGGACCGTCGCTATCCCTGCAACACCCACCCCGTGATCCGCACCCACCCGGTGACCGGGAAAAAGGGGATATTCGTCAACGGCTCTTACACGACACACATCGTCGAGGTTCCCAAGGAGGAGAGCGACGCGATCCTGGGCTTCCTCTACAAGCACATCACCAATCCAAACTTCCACGTGCGCTTCAAGTGGGAGCCGAACTCGGTCGCCTTCTGGGACAACCGCTGCACCCAGCATCTGGCTGTATGGGACTATTATCCGCAGGTCCGGTCTGGCTTCCGCGTGACCGTGGCCGGTGACAGGCCCTTTTGATCTGCTGCCCGAAAGCTGACCGATGGCGACGATGAAAGCGATGCAGGTCGCCCATGCGGGCGGGCCGTTCGAGTTGGTTGAGCGGCCCTTGCCGGAGCCCGGCCCATCCGAGGTGCGCATCCGTGTCGAGGCGTGCGGGGTCTGCCACAGCGACGCCTCGGCCAAGAATGGCGGCTTTCCCGGCCAGATCTATCCGGTCATTCCTGGCCACGAAATCGCCGGGGTGATCGATGCGGTCGGCGAAGGCGTCACTCTATGGAAGGTCGGTCAGCGCGTCGGCGCGGGCTGGTTCGCCGGCCACTGCGGCCGGTGCGAGCGCTGCCTGCGCGGCGACTTCATGGCCTGTCTGAATGGCGAGATTCACGGCATCACCCGCGACGGCGGCTATGCCGAGGCGGTGATCGCCTCGGACCGCGCCCTGGCCCTGATCCCGGACGATCTGGCCGCCATCGACGCCGCGCCGATGCTGTGCGCGGGGGTCACCACTTTCAACGCCCTGGCGAAATGCGGCGCACGGCCCGGGAGCGTGGTCGCCGTGATCGGCCTGGGCGGGCTCGGTCACTTGGCGGTTCAGTTCGCGGCCAAGATGGGTTTCGAAGCCGTGGCGATCGCCCGCGGAGAGGAAAAGTCCAACCTCGCCCGCAGCCTTGGCGCGCACCATTACATCGACAGCACCCGTGAGGACGTCGCCCAGGCCTTGCAAGCGCTGGGCGGCGCGCAAGCCATTCTCGCCACCGCCAGCAGCGCGGACGGGATCGCTGCGGCGATCAACGGTCTGACCAGCGACGGTCGGCTTGTGATGCTGGGCGTGCCCGGCGAGCCGGTTCCGGTCTACGCCTACCAGGTCCTCTATGGCCGCATCCTCACCGGCAGCGCCGGCGGCACCGGCATCGAGTCCCAGGACACCATGCGGTTCTCATCCCTGACCGGCGTGCGGCCCATGGTCGAGACGATGCCGCTGGAACAGGCGGCCGCAGCCTACGACCGGATGATGGCCGGCGACGCCCGGTTCCGGATTGTCCTGACGCCGTAATTTTCGAACCGCTCTAATGTCTCCCGTTCCCTCGCCACAGGGGCGAGGGAACGGGCTTGAGGTGAAAATCGAGCGCTATAGGCGCAGCTTAGCGCGGCGCTTCCAGCCCGAGGTGGCCGCGCAAGGTGGACCCGGCATAGTCCCGGCGATGCAGGCCGCGCTTTTGCAGCACCGGCACGACCTGGTCGACGAACAGCTCCAGCTCCACGGGGATCTGCAGCGCCTGCATGATGAAGCCATCACAGGCGCCGCCCTGTAGCCAGGCCTGCATGAAGTCGGCGATCTCCTCCGGCCCGCCCTCGCAGGTCAGATGGCCCGACACCTTTGACGCCATGCGCTCGGCATAGGTGGCGATGGTGTCGCCAGGCTGGATCTCCTTGACGAACCGACCGCGATCGCTGGTGATCATCGGCCGATCCTCAAGACCGTCCAGGATGTCATCCAGCGGAAACGGCTGGTCCAGATCGTAATCCATGAAGTCGAAATTGAACCGTTCGCTCAGAATGCCGCGCACCATGTTGGGGCGGATCAGCTCGCGATAGAAGGCGCGCTTGTCGGCGACCTCAGCCGAGGTCGAGCCAATGAAGGGCATGAACCCCGGCAGGATCTTGACCGCGTCCGGAGAGCGACCCTTTTCCGTCGCCATGGTGCGCAGATTGGTGCGGAACGCCCTCCCGCCTTCGATATCCCGGAAGGCGGCGAAGATGGCTTCGCCATAGGTGGAGGCGAAGTCCAGGCCCCATTGCGACATGCCGGCCTGGATCAACACGGGCTGGACCTGTGGCGAGCGCGGGCCCGAGGCCCAAAGCGCCCGCACGGCGTCAGCGGTCTCGTGCGCCATGCTGTAGCGGACGGCATGTTCAGGATGGTCGCCGTTGCCGAAGTTGCGGCCCGAGGCGGCGCCGGAGGTGACCATGTTCCAGCCGGTGCGGCCGCCGCTCAACTGGTCGATGGTCGCGAACTTGTCCGCGAGCACGCGGGGGCTGTGGTAGGTGGTCGAAAAGCTAGCGGCGAGGCCGATGTCGCTGGTCGCCCCGGCCAGGGCGGCGATCTGTACAAGGGGGTCCAGCGAATTGATCGCGACCTCGCCGAGCACCCCACCGTTGCGTTCGCGCACGGCCAGGGTGTCCTCAAAGAAGACCATGTCGAACTTGCCACGCGCCGCCAGTCGGGCGGTCTCGATATAGTGGTCGATGGTCATCAGCCGGTCGAGCTGGGTCGCCGGGTGGCGCCAAGACCCAACGTGACCGCCGCTGGTCAGCATCCAGAAGCCCAGATGTAGCAGGTCGCCTGGCTGTGCGGGATCAGCGGTCATGGTCCGACCACCCCATCAAACTGGTTAGCCGGGCGCGCCAGACCAAGCCGGGTTCTGAAGTCGCCCTCGGCATACGACAGCGCCGCCAAGCCACGGGCGCGCAGGTTGGGCATGACCTGATCAATCAGCAGCGGAATGTCGGCGCCCGCGTTGGCCGGCGCCAGCACGAAGCCGTCACAGCGGCCTTCCAGATAAGCAAGGCTCATGCGCTCCGCGAGCGCAGCGCCCCGCTCGGCGGTGTCCGCGCCGAGGTCGTATGTGATTTCCGCCAGCCGGATGGCGGTCGGGACCTGCTCGCGGCTCATCCGGTCGAGATCGTCGACGCCAGCCAGCACGATGTCGGCGAATTCGCCGGCGGCGGCGAGTGGCTGAATCAGCACCGGCCAACCCTGCGGCGGCCGGGGCGCATTCAGTGGTCCGTCGACGGTGAAGAAAGCTCCGGAATGGCGGATGCGATGCACCTTGGTTCGGTCGGCGAACACCGCCGCGGCCTTGTCGAACACCAGGGCGTCATCCTCCCAGCTATCGAACAGTTTCAAGACCACATCCAAATGTTCCTCTGACCGCGCGGCGTCGCCGGTGGACAAGGGCATCCAGCCGCATCGGCCGCCAGACAGGAGATCGAACGATCCCACCGCCCGGGCTACGTTGAAGGGCGCCCAGTCATCGGCGATGCAGGCGACCAGGCCGATCCGGTTGGTTGTCGTCATCAGGAAGGCCGCGACCGACAGCGGATCCGCGCCGACGGGACCTTCAACGCCGCTCGTCGGGTCGCCCAGCAAGACGAAGTCGAAGGCGGCCTGTTCGGCGAGAACAGCGCCGTCGCCAAGGCCGTCCAGCCTGAGTCCAAGGATCATGGGTTTGTTCGAAGCGGTCACTCGCATCCTCTAGAACGCCACAGCCTGTCGCGCGATTAGTTAGCTCTGAATCCCGAGCTGCCATTTCTTGAAGCGGGTCACCACCTGCTCGAGGTTTTGCGACCACCAGACGTCATCGGCCGGGAACAGCTTCTCCGCCACCGCCGGATTGGTCGGGACCAGCGCCGCATCCTTTGGCGGCAACAGCTTCAAAGAGGCAAGGTTCGGCGTGCCGTAGTGGGTGACGCGGCTGAATTCGGCGCAGGCGCGCGGATTGCTGATGATCCAATCGATCAGCTTGAACGCGGCCTTAGGGTTGCGGGTGGTTTTGACCACGCACAGGTACTCGCCCTCGACCATGCACTGGTTGAAGTTGAAGCCGATGTTGGCCCCACCTTCGTCCGCCTGAAGAATGCGGAACGGCCAGGTGCTGGCCAGCGACACCTCGGACGACACCAGCCGCTGCACCGTCTCCTCGATCGAGTTGGACCAGATGATGTTCTGCTGGCCCAGCTTATCCAGGCTGCGGAAGGCGCGATCGATGTCCAGCGGGTAGAGTTTATCGGGCGGCACGCCATCGGCCAGCAGGGCGATCTCCATCACCCCGGCCCCGCCATTGACCGGATCCAGCGACCGCTTTCCCGGCAGCGCCTTAACGTCCCAAACATCCGCCCAGCCCGAGGGTTGGCGCGCGTCGGTGATCTGTTTGCGGTCCCAGGCGATGCAGCTGTTGAAGACGGCGTACATGATCCCGTACGGCTTTACGTACTGCGCCGGGATCGATTTCACATCGACGATGGCCGTGTCGATCGGCAGCAGCAGGTCCTGGCGCACGGCGAGTTCGTATTGGGGGCCGGTCAGCTCGAACAGATCCCATTGCGGATGGTCAGTGACGGTCTGCAGCTTGGCCAGGGCCAGCGACGTTGCGGGCGACAGATTGACCTTCACCCCGGTCTGTTTCGAGAAATCGTCGGTCCAGATGCGGCGCAGGACATCGTTGTACATGCCGCCGCTGGCGGCCAGGCCAATCGTGTTGTCGTCCTTGCCGCCGCCCACGCCGCAGGACGAGAGCAGGGCCGCGCCGAACGGCGCCGCCGCACCGGCCATCAGACGCCGCCGCGTCATCGCTCGCATCAAACCGCTCCGTCACCAAAAGCCCTCGGCTAGCGAGCGGCACGGACTCCGGGCCGATGTCAAATCGGCGCCGGCGCTCTTCGAGGGGGCGAGGGCCTATGAGGCCGATCCGAGCGTCAGAAAATGGGCAGTTGGACCTGATCTCCGCAAATTCAGGAGGCAGGCGGACGGATGACGAGCTGCGCTGGGGCGGCTATAAAGGGCGTGTGGCCAGGCGCGGGCCTTAAGATGATCCGTAGAGCGACGTTTTCCCGCCCGAGGCGCCGATCATTTCGGCGCCGCCATGGTCCGGGGGAAGCGCCAGACGACGCGGCGAGCACAGGCAGGTTGATCTAGACGGGAAAAATTCTCGTCTTTAGCGCCCAGTTCAACCTGAAGACTTTGCAGCATGCGCACACAGACTTGACGCCAAATGCGGCGATGTCACCGCCTGCCTCCACCGAAGGCATACCCCCAGGCGTCTGCCCTCCAGGGTTTCCTTTTTGCTGATGTAGCGCTGCGCTGAATACTAATTAGTGGCGGCGACCCTTTCTGCTCTCATAGTCTACCTACTGATCGAAGGGGGTTCGACATGTCATTTCACTCTGCAATGTTGAAGCCAGCTCTGTTGAGCTGCGCGTCTGGTCTAGTCATGATTACCGCGCTGGCCTCGGCCGGCCAGGTATCCGCACAGACTGCCGCCTCGCCGTCGACGGTCGAAGGCATCGTCATTACCGCCGAGCGCCGAGCGACCAATATCCAGAAGACGCCGGT
>Ga0302314_10000158_pt1 | contig 115885 bp, 108 predicted proteins | sample III_Palsa_N2_3_FD_200533 | JGI IMG/M metagenome (GOLD analysis project Ga0302314, IMG submission 200533) | Peat permafrost microbial communities from Stordalen Mire near Abisko, Sweden - III_Palsa_N2_3 | ecosystem: Environmental > Terrestrial > Soil > Palsa > Peat permafrost | place: Sweden... | reverse complement strand
CCAGGCGCTGGGCTGGCGCACCGACAAGGATCGCCGCTACCTGCCGCTGCAAGACGACATCGCCTCCACCGCCTTCTGGTACCAGACCCTGCCCACCGCGCCGTTTCCCGCGTTGGCGGACAAGGACTATCTGGAGGTGATTTGAAGATAGGGGGACACGATACCTATCCCCTTCACAACCGTTCGCGCCGCAAAGCTGGGGATAGGTATCATGTCCCCCTATCTTCAATGCCGTAGAAGATCGCCGCAGTGCGTCCGAAGACGGCCTCGCGCTCGCCCGTTGAAAGGCCCGCGGTCAGCTGCTCGGCGGCGTCCAGCCAGCGCGCGTAGCCGCCGTTCAGGTTAAGCACCGGCCAGTCGGAGCCCCACATCAGCCGGTCGGCGCCGAAGGCGTCGAGCAGAACTTCGACGTAAGGGCGCAGCGTGTCCACCGTCCAGCCCGGCGCGGCTTCGGTGGCCAGGCCGGAGAGCTTGCAGACCGCCATGGTCTCCCTCGCCAGCATCCGCATGTCGCGCGCCCAGTTGTCGATTTCGCCGGTCGCGATGTTCGGCTTGGCGGCGTGGTCGATGACGATGTCGAGGGCGGGATTGCGGGCGATGAACTCCCGCAGGATCTTCAGGTGCCGGGGCAGGACCAGGGCGTCGAACACCAGACCCTCCTCGGCCATGGCCTTCAGCGCCGGGGCGATGGCCGGGCGGAGCATCCAGTCGTCGGCCGCGATATCCTGGATCATCGGGCGCAGGCCGACCAATCCGGGCCGCGCGGCCAGGGCGGCGATGCGGTGGGCGGCGTCAGGCGCTTCGAAGTCGGTCCAGCCGACCACGCCGGCGATGTGTTCCGTCCGATCGGCAAGGCCCAGCAAAAAGTCGGTCTCGGCCTCGGTCGGCGCCGCCTGCACCAGGATCGTTCGGTCGATCCGCGCGCTCGCCAGCAAGGGCGCCATGTCGGCCGGCAGGTAGTCACGATAGAGGCCGGTGAGGTCCCGCGTCAGCCAGCCGTAGTCGCCGCGATCGAGCCGCCAGAAATGGTGGTGGGCGTCGATGCGCATCAGGGCAGCGGCGCGTCGGCGCGGATCAGACCCTGGGCGCATAGGTCGCTCCACAGTGTGGCCGGCGTCGCCCGCGCCAGCGTGGCGACATTGCGCTCGACCTCATCCGGGGTCTGCCCGCCGGGGATCACCGAAACGACGGCGGGGTGGCCGAAGGGGAATTGCAGCGCCGCCTGGGCCAACGGCACGCCATGGGCCTGGCAGACCCGCTCCAGCGCGCGCACGCGCTCGAGGACAGGCTCCGGCGCCGGCGCATAGTCGTAGCTGGCGCCCGGGATCGGCCCGGTGGCCAGGATGCCGCTGTTGAACGGCCCGCCGATGACCACGCCGACGCCCCGGGCGACACAGGCCGGCAGCAAGCTGTCCAGAGCCGTCTGCTCCAGCAGGCTGTAGCGGCCGGCCAGCAGGAAGACGTCGGGGTCAGCCAGCGCCAGCAGCCGCTCGCAGGGCTCCCATTCATTGACCCCGGCGCCGATCGCCGCCACATCGCCGGCCGCCCGCAGCTCGTCCAGCGCCCGCCAGCCGCCCCGGTCGATCAGCTCGCGGATCCGGGCCTCGGACGCGGCGCGGGATCCGTGGGTCGGGGCGTCGACATCGTGGACCAGAAGGACGTCGATCCGGTCCAGGCCCAGCCGCCCAAGGCTGGCCTCATACGACCGCATCACCCCGTCGTAGGAATAGTCGAAGGCGATCCGCACCTGCGGCGTATCCACGAATATCCCGCTGTTCTCCTCCCCCGCCGCGCAGGGCTCCAGCAGCCGGCCGACCTTGGTGGAAAGGACGTAGCTGTCGCGGGGCTCGTTGCGCAGGGCCGCGCCGACCCGCTGTTCGGAAAGGCCGTGTCCGTAGAGCGGGGCGGTGTCGAAATAGCGCAGGCCGAGGTCCCAGGCCCGGCGAACCGTGGAGGCCGCCTCGTCGTCGGTCAACGCGCGGCGCATGTTGCCCAGCGGCGCCGCGCCAAAGCCCAGGGCGCTGAAGCTGACCTCCTGGCCGGCGCGGGTGGTCAGCACCCGGGTCGCAGGACCGGCGCTCACCGGGGATGCAGGGTCAGCTTCTGGACCCGCCAGTTCAGCAGTTCGGCGGTGTAGATCTCGTTCTCCGACGGACAGGCCAGTTCGTGGATCCAGCCGAACTGCTTGAGCTGCTTGCCGGAGCCGCCCAGCCAGCCCAGCACCTTGCCGTCCAGGGTCAGCTTGTAGATGCGCCCCGGATAGGCGTCCGAGACATAGAGGTATTGGGTGGGCCCCGGCGTGATGCAGACCGCCCAGGGCGCTCCAGGCTGCATGGTCTTGCTGGCGCCGCCATAGCCGCCGGTCTCGCCGGTCTCGGGCTTGAAGCCGATGGCCGCCGGAGCGTCCGCGGGCGCCGGCACGTCGATGGTGATGATCTTCAGCAGCTTGCCCGAGGTGTCGAACACCTGGATGCGGCCGTTGCCGCGATCGGCGACGTAGATGCGGTCCTGCCGGTCGATGGCGATGGAATGCAGGGTGTTGAACTGGCCGGGACCCGACCCGGGCTCGCCGAAGGAGCCGGTCCACTGGCCGTCAGGGCCGATCTTGGCGACCCGGGAATTGATGTAGCCGTCGCTGATATAGGTGTTGCCGGCGCTGTCCCAGGCCATGTCGGTGACCTGGCGGAACATGCCGGGGACGGGCGGCAGCGGCGGCTTGGGATGGCCCAGGGGGTGGGCGCTCTCGTCGGCGGCCTCCGGCTTGCGGCCGAACACCCAGGTCACCCGGCCTTCGGGATCGAAGCGGATCACCATGTCCGAGCCCTTGTCCGCGGCCCAGAGATTGCCCTCGGGGTCGAAGCGCACCGCGTGGGCGAAGCTCCAGGCATAGAGGTTGTGGCCGATCTCGCGGATGAACCGGCCGTCATGGTCGAATTCCAAAAGCTGGGCGGCGGCCGCGCCATAGGCCGGGCCTGTCGTGTTGCCGCGCGAGAACACGACGATGTGGCCCTTGGGGCTGACGGCCACGCCAGCCACCTCGCCGAGATAGACGTCCTGCGGCAGCTTCAGGAAGTTGGGTTCGGACTCGAACGGTATCTGCGGCGGCGCGGCCGACTGGGCCACAGCGGCGCTCGTCATTGAAACCGCCAGACTCAGCAGCAAGCCGGCAAGCATGGACCGCGAACTGGACATCGACCGATCAGCCTTAGTGCTTGCCGCGATTATTGCTCCAGATGATCTGGCCAAGGCCGAGCGCCGCCAGGATGGCGCCGTAGATCGCCCATTTCTGGTCGCTGACCATGAAGCCGTGCATGATCGCCGGAGGGCCGATGTGCAGCCCCTGTCCGACCCAGATCAGGCCCATGGTGGCGGCCAGCAACCCCAGCAGGGTGCTGAAGATTCTCATCACAAGATTGAACAAGGCGCTCCCCCTCTATTTTCGTTGCCAGCCGAACTCTCGGTCTTGGCCCGTTACCATGACCGAAAACCAGGTTCGACGCTAGGCGAGCGCCTGCGCGGGGCTGTTGGGCGTGGATTTGGTCCTGGTGGAGACAACCGCGCCGCGGGTGCTAAAGATCGCCCTCGCGTCACGGAGACACTGATGGAAGGCCCAACGTCCCACTTCTACTTCTCGCAGCGCCTGCGCCTGCACTATGTCGACTGGGGCAATGAGACAGCGCCGCCGCTGCTGCTGGTTCACGGCGGCCGCGACCATTGCCGCAACTGGGACTGGGTCGCCGATCGTTTGCGAGACCGCTACCATGTGATCGCGCCGGACCTGCGCGGCCATGGCGACAGCGGCTGGGCCATCGGCGGCGGCTATGATCAGGCCGCCTATCTCTACGACCTCGCCCAGCTGGTCCACCAGCGCGCCGCCGAGCCGGTGACCATCATCTCCCACTCCCTGGGCGCCGGCATCGCGCTGAACTACTGCGGCGCCTTCCCGGACAAGGTGAAGAAGCTCGTCGCCATCGAGGGTCTGGGCCCCTCGCCGGCCATGATGGCCGAATTCGAGAAGCGCACCATCGACGAGCGCCTGCGCCATTGGGTGAAGGACCGCCGCGAGAACTCCGGCCGCGCGCCGCGCCGCTACGCCAGCCTCGACGAGGCGGTCGCCCGGATGGCGGAGGAGAACCCGCATCTGTCCGCCGAACAGGCCCGCCACCTGACCGTCTACGGGGCGCTGCAGAACGAGGACGGGACCTATAGCTGGAAGTTCGACAACCACGCCCGCTGGGGCGGCGGGGTCGGCGGCCTGTCCCACGACGACCAGCATCGGCTTTGGGAAAGCATCACCGCGCCGGTGCTGCTGGTCCGCGGGGCGGAGTCGTGGGCGTCGGACCCGGCTGTGGATGGCCGCATCAAGTATTTCCGCGACGCCCGGCTGGTGAACGTCGAGGGCGCCGGCCACTGGGTCCACCACGACCAGCTCGATGTGTTCATGCGCGAGGCGGAGGCTTTTCTCGCCGAGTAGGCGCCGCGCTCAAAACCGGTCCAGGTCGTTGGCGAAGTGGATCGGTCCCGTGAACTCGGCGCCAATGATCCTGGTGAGGCGGGGGATCTGGTCCGCCTCGCCGGTCGCGCCGCCAAAGTGGGTCAGCACCAACTCATGCGCGCCGGCGTGCGCCGCAAGCAGGCCGACCTGGTCAGGCAACAGGTGCTCCTTGTTGAAATGGTCGCGCACGAAGTCGATCACGAATCCGGGCATCTGCGGTCGATCGTGTTTCAGCCGCGCCAGCGCCGCATCGGCGTCCATGATCTCGCTGACCAGCAGATCGGCGCCCGTGGCCAGCCTCTCCACATTGATGCTAGGCCCGGTGTCGCCGGTATAGACGATCACCCGATCCGGCAGGTCGAAGCGGTACGACAGCGAGACCGGCCGCGCGCCCTTCCCCTGCCAGAGATTGTAGTGGCTGTTGCTGGCGGCGGTGACCTTCACATCGCCGATCGTGACGCTCGAGCCATCATTCAGTTCGACCACCCGGTAATCCGGCAACGGCTGGGGCGCCAGCGCGCCGCCGGGCTGCATCGCCGAGAGGAGACCGTTCACCAGGGCCTTGGTCCCCGGCGGGCCGTAGATGGTCAGCGGCTTGGCGTCGAGGCCGCCGCCCTGGTAGCGCATGCCGAGCAGGGCGAAGAGGCCGCCGGTATGGTCGAAATGCAGGTGGCTGATGAACAAGGTCTGCAGGTCGTTGATATTGGCGTGCGCCTTGGCGAGTTGCTCCGCGGCTCCATCGCCGACGTCGATAAGGATCATCTGATTGCGCCAGAGCAGCAGGTGCGCCGGCTCGGAGCGGGTTGCGCTCGCGATTGGGCCGCTGTTCGTCCCAAGCTCGACCCAGACCGATCTATCCGGCGCTGCACGGGCGGGTCCGCAACACAGCGCGGTGGTGATGCAAGCCAGCGTCAGGAACGCCGATCTGATGAGGTCCCGTGGCCCAGCCATGGTCATGGGCTCCTGTTTTCGCCCCTTGTCGGCTCCGCCGATAGCGGAGCGCGGAGCGCGGAATAAGACCGCAATGCCGCCGCAGCGATGCGATTACGGCATCGCCGCCACGCCCTGCTCCTGGCGCTCGCGAACATATTGCAGGCTGGCGCGCTGGAGCAGGTCGGCGAAGTGCTGCGCGGCCGGCGTCAGCGGCATCAGCACTCGCGTGACCATGCAGATCGGCGGCGCCGGCAAGGGCTCCATGATCGGAAGCGCCATCAAGGTGTCCGACGCCAACGACACGCCCAGCCACTGTTCCGGCACCATCACCAGCAGGTCGGAATTCACCACCGCCTGGGTCGTGGCCGGCCCGGACGGCAGGGTCATCTCGATGACCGGACTTGGCAGGCCCAGCGCCTGGAATATCGGCCCCAGTTCCGCCGCGCTGTCCTGGGTGACCGAGGTGCCGATCCAGCGCGCATTCGCGAGTTCACGGAGAGACGTCGCCCCGGCGAGCGGATGGCCCCGGCGCGCCAGGATGATGCGTTTGTTGTCGAACAGCTTGTCGACGACCAGGTCCTTGGTCGGGGTGTGCTCGGGCAGCGGACCGACATAGAAGTCGAACTCGCCATCCTTGAGTCTCGCTTCAACAGCGGGGAACAAACCCTCGTGGATGCTCAGAAACACATCGGGATAGCGCGTCCGGAATTTCGCCAGCGCGCGCGGCAGAAGCGCAATCTGCGCGGCGCTCGACAGGGCGACCGCGACCCTGCCGGTGGTCATGCCGCGCGCCTGGTCGATTTCCTCGCGGCCGCGCCGGAGCTCGCCCAGGATGGTGATGGCGCGTTTCAGGAACAGCTCGCCCATCGGCGTCAGCACCACGCCCTTGGGTCGCCGCTCGCACAGGGTGACGCCCAGCTCACGCTCGAGTTCGCGAATGCTGCGGGTGATCGCCGGTTGCGCAATACCGAGATGACGCGCCGCCGCGCGCAGGCTGCCGCGTTCGGCGACGGCGACGATATGGTGCAGATAGCTGAGCTTCACGCGCGGACTGTAGCGCCGGACCGCCTCAGGACGGCAATCCTTTAGCCCAGTCCGTGACAACCTTGGCGAACCGGTCCGGCTGGGCCGCGTGCATGGCGTGGGCGGCATCGGGCAGCGACATGTATTCGAGGGGAACCCCGGCCGAGCGCACCAGCTCGCACGCCTTGGCCGCCTGGATATCCGACAGGGCGCCGAGCAGATTGCCCGTTTCGGGAAAAATGACCCGGGCGTGGTGGGTCAGCAGCACCGGCGTCTTCACGTGCGACAGCATGGTTTCGTGCGGGCAGCTCAGGGCCACCGTACCCTCGACGAAGGCGCGGCCCCACTCGGGATCGTATTCCTTCAGGTTCTGCGGCGGTTCCGGCGGCGGCTTGATCATCTGCATGATCGGCGAGGGATCATTGGCGAAAGCGTTGCGCATGCCTTCCCAATCGCCGATCCGCCACTGGTCGCCCAGATAGGTCGACTGCAGCTTGAACAGCGGACCGATCGCCTGCCTGATGTTCTGACCATAGAGGGGATTGGGCGTGGAGGCCCACAGCGGCGGGTCCTCATAGACGGCGCCGCGGAGCTGGCCCGGCATGGCGTAGGCCGAGAGCCAGGCTGACAGCAGGCCGCCGGACGAACAGCCGCTGGTGACCACCGGCCGCTTGACGACGGTGGCGATGAAGCGGACCAGGTCGTTGCCCATATTGTCGAGGGTGTAGCGGCCCGGCGTCCAGGTGCTGCGGCCCTGCCCGCGCAGGTCGACGGCAAAGACGTGGAAATCCTGCTCCAGGATCGCCATGGCCCCCTCATAGCCCCACCAGGACTCGGTCTGGCCGGGGATGAGCAGCAGCGGCGGGTTGCCGGGCGATCCCGCCTCGGCGTAGTTCATCACCACCTCGCCCAGATCGACGGTCTTTTCGGCGTAGGCGTGGGGAACGAAGGTTCGCGGATCGTTGAACGCGGGTTTTTGAGTGGCGGGCGTCTGCTCGCCGGAGATCATTCCGGCTACCGATTCAGACATCTGATCCTCCCTTGGCGTTGAGGGAAACTAGCGCCTTTGGGGTGAGCGTTAGGATACAAAAAGCACAGATGCGATCACGTTTCGGCATCGCTCCTCCCGCTTTGCCATCCTTCATTCACCCGCCGAACGGCTAAACTCCGCCTCCGGAGCCAAACCCCACACAACGGAGGCAAGGGTGACCGCGCAGCAGACCTCGGTTCTCATCAGCGGCGCCGGGCCCTGCGGCCTGGCCCTGGCGGTCGAGCTGGGCAGCCGTGGCATAGACTGCGCTATCGTCGAGCAGAACGATCGGGTCGGCTACGCACCGAGGGCCAAGACCACCCACACCCGCACGCGCGAACACCTGCGCCGATGGGGCATCGCGGGCGATCTGGCCGCCGCCGCGCCGTTCGGGGTCGACTATCCTTCGAACGTCTTCTTCGTCACCCGCCTGTCCGGCTACCGGCTGGCAATGATCGAGGACGCCTTCAACTGCGCGCCGGCGCGGAACGAGCTCTATTCCGAACACGCCCAGTGGGTTCCACAGTACCGGCTGGAGGAGGTGTTGCGCAGCCGCGCCGCCTCGCTGCCATCCGTGCGCATCCTGTTCAATCATGAGTTCGTTTCGGCGGAACAGACCGAGCAGGGCCTGCGATGCCAGGTCCGCGACCTGGCCGGCGGCGGCGAGGTTGAATTCGACTGCCGCTATCTGGTCGGCGCGGACGGCGCCCGCAGCCTGGTCCGCGAGCAGATCGGCGCTGTGATGGAGGGCGTCTTCGGTCTGGCGCACAGCTACAACATCGTCTTCCGCGCCCCGGGCCTGGCCAACCTGCACCCACATGGCCCGGGCATCATGTACTGGCAGATCAACGCCGAGGTCCCCGGCCTGATCGGGCCGATGGACAAGGACGACCTCTGGTACTTCATGCCGGCCCGGGTTCCGGACATCGTCCGTCTCGACAAGGCCGCCGCCGCCGACCTGATCCGCCGCTCGACCGGCATCGACCTGCCCTATGAGGTGCTGAGCGCGGACGAATGGACCGCCAGCCGGCTGATCGCCGACAGGTATCGCGAGGGGAACGCCTTCCTGATCGGCGATGCCTGCCATCTGCATCCGCCGTTGGGCGGATACGGCATGAACATGGGGGTGTCGGACGCGGTCGATCTGGGCTGGAAGCTGGCCGCGGTCGTGCAGGGCTGGGGCGGCGCGGGCCTGCTGGACAGCTACGAGCAGGAGCGCCGGCCGGTGCACCAGCGGGTGATCGACGAGGCGGTCGCCAACCTCTCCACCCTGGCGCTGCACCTGGTGCGCCCCGCGCTGGAAGCCGACACTGAAGAGGGGGCGTCGCTTCGCGCCCAGCTCGGCGAGTCGCTGGCGCAGCAGCGACGGCGCGAATTCCGCAGCCTGGGGGTGGTGCTCGGCTATCGCTACGACGACTCGCCGATCACGGCGCACGAGCCCGCCCCGGCCGAAAGCCCGCCGTCAGGCGTCTATGAGCCCTCGGCCCGCCCCGGCGGTCTTGCGCCCCATGCGTGGATGGCGGACGGCCGTTCGCTCTATGACGCCTTCGGTCCGGACTTCACCCTGTTAGATTTCGGCGAAGGCTCGACCGATCTGGAGCAGGCGGCGACCGACGCCCGATCGCTGGACATCCCACTTGCCGTGGTCCGCATCGACGAGCCCCGGGTCGCCGCCCTCTACGAGCGCCGTCTCGCCCTGATCCGGCCCGATCAGCATGTCGCCTGGCGCGGCGACGCCTGGCCCGGCCCGGCGATCCTCAAGGTCGCCTCCGGGCGCGCCAGTCCGTGACAAATTCTTAATCTGGCGCGGCGGCGCACTTCCGCTACTAGGATGGCCGGGACTCGTTTGAGGTGTCGGCATCATGGTTTCACGTCTGGTTGCGGCTTTGTTGGCCGCCTCGTCGCTTAGCGCCGCAGCGGCTGGCGCCAACGCCGCCCTGCCCCGCTTTCCGCAGCCTTACGGCGATCAGATCGTCTTCGTCGCTGACGGCAACATCTGGACCGTGGCCAAGGCCGGCGGCACCGCCGTGCGCCTGACCAGCGCGTCCGGGCAGGATATGTTTCCCCGCGTGTCTCCCGACGGAAAATGGATCGCCTATACCGAAGCCAGCCGGTCCGGAACCGACATCTGGGTGATCCCCGCGACCGGCGGCGCCGCGCGGCGGCTGACCTTCCATCCGACCACGGAAGCCGGAACTGGCGGCCGCCACGGGCCGGACAATATGGTGGTCACCTGGACTCCGGACTCTCAGTATGTGGTCTATCTGAGCAAGGGCGACCAGTGGAACAGCTGGCTCCAGTACATGTACAAGGTTCCGGTCGAGGGCGGCCTGCCGACGGCGATGCCGATCGACAGCTCGGTCGGGCTGGCGACCTTCGGCCCCGACGGCCACACCATCGCCTACAACCGCATCTTCCGGAACTTCCGCACCTGGAAGCGCTACAACGGCGGCCTGGCGCAGCAGGTGTTCACCTACAATTTCGACACCAAGGCGCTGGAGCAGATCACCGACTGGTCGGGCACCAACACCTCGCCCATGTGGTACGGGCGCAAGATCTATTACCTGTCCGACCAGGACGCGAACCGCCGGGCCAATATCTGGGTCTACGACCAGGACAGCAAACAGACCCGCGAAGTCACCCATTTCACCGACTACGACATCGACTTCCCGGCCATCAACCAGGGTGGGGGCGGCGACGCCATCGCCTTCCAGCAGGGCGGCAAGCTCTATCGCCTCGACCTGCCCGGCGAGACCCTGAGCGAGGTTCCCATCAGCGTGCCGGACGATAATCCGCGCACTCGCGTTCACGTCGATGCGGTCAGCGACGAGATCCGCGACAGCGATCCGGCCGGCCAGACCGACTTCGCCCTGGCCCCCAATGGCAAGCGGACGCTGTTCTCCGCCCGCGGCGACATCTTCAGCGTGCCCACCGAATATGGCGCCACCCGCGACCTGACCATGACGCCGGGGATCGACGAGGATCATCCCGCCTGGTCGCCGGACGGGCGCACCATCGCCTACACCACCGACGTCGGCGGGAGCCAGCGGATCGCCGTGCGCCCGGCTGAAGGCGGCCCGGAAAAGGTGCTGACATCCTTCGTCGAGGGCTATTTCTACGGGCCGATCTTCTCGCCCGACGGCAAGACACTGGCGTTCAGCGACGGCAGCCACAAGCTGTGGACCGTCCGCACCGATGGCGGAGCCCCGAAGCTGGTCGCCCAGGACAAGCAGAACGAAATCCACGACCAGGCGTTTTCACCCGACGGGCGCTGGCTCGCCTTCAGCCTGTCGGCGTTCGACCGCCGGCGCGACCTCTATCTCTACGAGATCGCCACCGCCAAGCTCACCCGGCTCGGGAACGGCGCCGAGGTCGACTATTCCCCGGCGTGGTCGCCTGATGGAAAGTACCTCTACTTCGTCTCCAACCGGCATGAGAACACCGTACCGTCGGACATCGAATTCGACTTCGAGGTGCTGAAATCCAACGGCGTCTACGCCATCCCCCTGGCCCGCGACACCGCCTCACCGATGGCCCCGCGTTCGGACGAGGCCGACAGCGGTCCGGCCGACGAAGGGGCCAAGCCGGCCAAGCCCGGCGAGGACAAGGGCAAGCCGCCCTCCAAGGATCAGAGCGGCAAGGGTGAAGCGGCGCCCGACTACACCCACGCCATCGCCCCGATCCGGGTCGACCTGGACGGCATCATGGCCCGCGCCGTGGGCCTGCCCATCGACGGCGCAAACATAGCCCAGATGGACGCCCGCGACGACCGGATCTACTACCTGACCCAGCCGATCAACCTGATCGACGGCTCGCTGAAGGGCGAGTCATCGGCCCTGCACTTCTATGACTTCAAGAAGCGCAAGGACTCGGTGGTGACCGAGGATGTCGACAGCTACTCCCTGTCGCTGGACGGCGAGAAGGTGCTGATCAAGCACGACAAGGACTACACTGTCCTCGACGCCAAGGCCGACGCGGCCAAGGACAGCGACAGCAAGAAGCGGCTCGACCTCGGCCACATGCGCGAGCTGGTCGATCCGCCCGCCGAATGGGCCGAGATGTACGAGAACGCCTGGCGGCTCGAGCGGGACCTGTTCTTTTCGCCGGTGATGAACGGCCAGGACTGGAAGGCCATCCACGACAGCTACGCCAGGCTCGTGCCGCAACTCGGCTCGCGGGAGGACCTGAACTACCTGATCGGGCAGATGCTGGGCGAGATCAGCAACTCCCACACCTATGTCGGCGGCGGCGATGATGGCGACACCACGCCCAGGGTTCACCCGTCGCTGCTGGGCGTCGATTGGGCGTTAGACCAGGCGTCCGGCCGTTATCGGTTTGCCGCCATCTATCCCGGGGACAATACGCGGGACGACTACCGCAGCCCCCTCGCCCAACCCGGTCTTGAGGTGAAGGCCGGCGACTATCTGCTGGCGGTTAACGGCGTGCCGCTGCGCGCGCCGACCAATCCCGACAGCCTGCTGCAGCTTGCCGATCCCGACACCACCGTCGACCTGACCGTCGCCGACACGCCCACCGGCGCGCCCCGCCACGTGGTGGTCAAGCCCGTGGCGCAGGAGCTCGGCCTGCGCGAAGCCGCCTGGATCGCCCATAACAAGGCGACCGTGGACAAGCTGTCCGGCGGCAGGATCGGCTATGTCTATATGTCGGACATGGACCAGCTGGGCCTGCAGCAGTTCATTCGCCAGTTCTATGGCCAGCTCGACAAGCAGGCGCTGATCATGGACGACCGCTGGAACGGCGGCGGCTTCATCGCCCCCTATGCGCTGGAGCGTCTGCGCCGGGTCTTGGTCACCCTGGACAGCAACCGGGAAAAGGGGATTTCGACCGAACCGTCGGAGGTCCTGAACGGGCCGAAGGTCGCGCTGCTGAACCATTGGTCGGCGTCGGATGGGGACATCTTCCCCTTCCTGTTCAAGCAGTACAACCTGGGCCAGCTGGTGGGCACGCGGTCCTGGGGCGGGGTGCGCGGCATCCGCGGCGACTGGCGGATGATGGACGGCGGCTACATCACCATTCCCGAGGAAGCCATGTACACGCCCGACAGCGTCTGGGCGGTGGAGAACCACGGCGTCGATCCGGACGTGGAGGTGGAGAATATGCCCGCCGACCTGCTCGCCGGCCATGACGCCCAGCTGGAGACGGCGGTCGGCATCCTGATGAAGCAGATCGCAGGCAAGCCCGCCGGCCTGCCGCCCCCGCCGCCGCTGCTGCCGGCCTATCCGCCCAGCGGGATCGTGAAGCCCAAGCCCTGAATCGGGCCGCATCGAACAGAGCTATGGCCGGCAACCCGGCGCCTGCGCCGGCAGGGGCGGAGAGATCAGGCCGATGTTCCAGTTCCAGGGCGTGTTCTGTTCGGCGCGCCGGCGGCAGACGACCTCCTCGTGCAGCGCGTACATGCCGGGGACCAGGTCCGTTCCCGGGCGAGGCGTCTGTTCGAACGCCATGAAGGCATGGGTAGTCCCGAAGGCCGGCCAGTCAGGCTGGCCGCTGGCGACGGGAACGCCGGTCCTGGCGAAGCTGGTCCAATAACCGACCATCGCATCGGACAGGGCCGCCTGCGCGGCGTCGGCCGGCGGCTTGGGCCAGTACGGCGGCACGCGGTCGGTGGTCCCGAACACGAACGGTAGCTCGCTGCCATGAAAGGCGTGCAGGCCGGCGCTGTCGGCGGCGGGGTAGCCGTGATCGAAGATGTAGAGATAGGCCGGTTGCCCGAGCGCGGTCTGCTTCACGGCGAGCCGCTCGGCGGTCCAGCCATAGAGGGCGTCGCGGGTCGCCTGGATGATGCTCTCTTCCAGATTGGCGCTCGGATAGAGCTGCAGGTAGGCCTCGGCGAGATCGCCATAGCGGGCGCGGATCTGGCTCTCGTAGATCGCCGCGCTGGCGGGAACCTTCGGCGCCAGCACGCGCAGGGAGCGGATCTCACCGCTGTTGAATCCCGCCAGCAGCGGGACGGGCGCCTGTTCTCCGCGGTCGAAGGCCTCGACCAGCTGGCGCGGCAACAGTTTGCCATCGACGACGCCCTGAGGGCCAAAGCCCAGGTAGGCGGCGGTGTTGGTGAGCAGTCGCCCATCCATCCCCCGCAGCTCGCCGATGTTATGCGCCCCCAGTTTCTCGGCCAGGATCGCCCCGGTCGCCTCCGCCGACGGCTGGCCGAACCTGGCCGCCTTCAGCTCAGGCGTCGAGACGAGGTAGGCGCTCTCGGCGATGGCTTTCGCGAACAGGCCCCGCGCATAAGGGGAAACCATCAGGTAGGCGACGCTGAGGCCGCCCGCGGATTCGCCGGCGATCGTGACGTTGGCAGGATCGCCCCCGAACGCGGCGATGTTCTGGCGCACCCAGTGCAGCGCGGCGATCTGGTCCAGCAGGCCGTAGTTTCCCGAGACGCCCTGTGGCGATTCAGCGCTGAGTTCGGGGTGGGCAAGATAGCCGAGCACGCCGAGCCGATAGTTGATCGAGACCAGGATCACGCCCTGTTTGGCGAACTTGGTTCCGTCATAGATCGCCTCGTCGCCCATGCCGCTGGTGAAGGCGCCGCCATGAATCCAGACGATCACCGGCGCGTTGTGGGCCTTGGCCGGCGTCCAGATGTTGAGGTAGAGGCAGTCCTCCTCCATGCGAGGCGGCACGTCGGTGTAGATCGTGCGCGGCGTCGGGAAGGGCTGGATGCAGGCGGGAGCGAACCGGGTGGCCTGGCGAACGCCCTGCCAGGCCGGCGCGGGCCTGGGCGGCCGCCATCGCCACGCGCCGGTGGGGGGCAAGGCGTAGGGCAGGCCCTTGAACACGTTGACATCGCCGTCGGCCATGCCCTGCACCGCGCCGGCCGGCGCCTGGACGATCGGTCCCGGTTCGGCCCGCGCCTGCGGCGACGCCGCCAGCAGGACGAGGACTGTCAGCGCCATGACGAAGCGAGGCAGGGTCATCAGGCGGTTGCTCCGGGTTGCGCCGCCCGGCGCCTCAGCACCCGCGCCAGCGCCAGGAACAGCAGGATGGCGAGGGCATAAAAAGGCGTCAGGCAGAGGAAGGCGAGCTGCAGTGAATTGTGTGGGTGGGTGGGCCGGAAAAAGTCGCTCATGGCGCCGACGAAGGTCGGTCCGAGACCCAGGCCGATCAGGTTCATCACCAGCAGCAGCAGCGCGCCCGACAGCACCCGCTGGTCCGGCCGCACCTCGTTCTGCACCAGGGTGACCGCGGCGGAGAGATAGAAGTAGTTCAGGAAGGTCGGGGCGGCCAGGAAGGCCAGGGCGACCGGCCAGGTCGGCGCCCAGACGAAGGCCAGGAAGAAGGGAACCGCCGCCGCCAATGTCGCCGCGGGGATGGTGGCGAAGGTCTGTTTCGAGCGATGGGAGAACCGGTCGATCACCCGGCCGGACACCAGGATGCCGCCGCCCATGCAGATGGCGACCACCGCCGAGGAATAGAGCGCCACCTCCTGCAGCGTCATGCCCTTTTCGCGCATCAGGAAAAGGGTCGAGAAGTTGCCGGCGCCGTAGGTGACGATCTGGGTGGCGCCGCTGGCGAAGGCCGCCAGCACCAGCGTCGGGCTGGAGAAGAACATCTTTACGGTCGCCAGGAAGCCGGTCTTGGGCAGGCTTGTGCCTGGAGCCGGGATAGCCGGCGGCAGATCGAAGCCGCCGCGGCGTGGTTCGCGGACGATGAGCCTCACCATGATCGCCGCGACCAGGCCGGCCGCGCCGAGGGTTATGAAGGCCTGCCGCCAGCCAAAGGCCGCCGCGATCGAGGCGCCCACCGCCACGCCCACGGCCTGGCCGATCGGCGGACCCAGGTTGTAGAGGCTGAGCGCCACCCCGCGACGGGCGGGCGGGAAATAGTCCGAGATGATCGCATAGGAGGGCGGCACGCCGCCGGCCTCGCCGACCCCGACGGTCATGCGCGCGGCGACCAGCTGCGGATAGTTGGCCGACAGGCCGCAGGCCATGGTCGCGGCGCTCCAGAGCGCGCAGGCGGCGGCGAGCACGCCGACCCGGTTGGTCTTGTCGGCCAGCCATCCGACCGGGATCGCGATCAGGCAGTAGAACAGCGCAAAATAGAGCCCGCCGATCAGGCCGAGCTGGCCGTCGGTGACATGCAGGCTATCCTGGATTGGCTTGGCGAGGATCGACAGCAGCTGGCGATCAAGGAAGTTCAGCACATAGACGAGACAGAGGACCGCCAGGACGATCCAGGCTTTCTTGCTGGCTTTCGCCGGCTGCGCCGCGAACGCCCCCGCCATCGGCATGTTGGTCACCCGTCGCCCCCTGACGGCGCCGGTCATTGACGCCGGCGCGCACGCCACCATGCCGTTCTCGTGCTGGTCGCGTCAATACTCACTATCGGTAGGGTGAATGTTCGACAATCAGGTCGACGCCTGGTCTCAACGCACCTACGGCTGCTTGCTGAGCGCCAGGAAGCCCGCGGCCATGAACCGGGCCATGCGCTGCTTCACCGCCAGGAAGTCGTCCGACCGGCAGAGACCGCCGGAAAGTTTGTCGATGCGGCCTGTGTGTGCGAGCGTGTTCATCAGCGAGCCGGTGACGAAGTGGTAGCCCCAGAAGATGTCTTCCGCCGGCGTGTCCGGAAGCGCCCGCTTCAGGATGCTCACCAGTTTGAGCACCACCGGATCGAAGTAGACGTCCATCAAGGCCGCGCCCTCGACCGTATTGCTGACCATCGCGCCAAAGGCCGCGTAGTTCATCCACCCCTCCCCACCGCGGAGATAGAGGTCGAGGTCGGTGTCCAGAAAGACATGCAGGGCGCCTTCGACCGTGGGGTTGTCGCCGGCTTCCTGCTCGTATCGGCTGAGGGCCTCCATCCGAAGGCCGCTGGTCACGCCCGCGCGCCTGGCGAACACCGCCTCGAACAGGCTGCGCTTGTCGTCGAAATAATAGTGCAGGAGCGTCGTGTGGACACCAACCCGATGCGCCACGTCGCGCAAGGTCACCCCGTGCAATCCACCTTTGGAGAACAGATATTCCGCCGCGTCGAGAATCTGTTCGAGCGTCTCCGCGCGTTGTTCAGCCTTGCTGCGACGAACCCGTTTTGCGGTGGAACCCTCGGACATACGGCAACCTCATCACGTCACGGGAACACATCGCGCGCCAGCGTCCGTCAAGCCACGGATCGTCCGTCAACGCCTGCCCCGCTCGCGTAGTCAGCGCGCAACCTGTTCTTGTCAATCTTTCCCGTCGCGGCCAGCGGCATCGCGCCGATCTGCACAATTTGATCCGGAAGCCACCAATCGGCAACCTTCCCGCGCAGCGCCTGAAGCAGGGCCGCGGCGTCGACGGACTGGCCCTGGCGCGCCTCGACAATCAGCACCGGACGCTCGCCCCATTTGGGATCGAAGCGGCCCACCACGGCCACCTGCCCCACCGAGGGATGCCTGCCGACGATGTCCTCGATCTCGGCGGGATTGATCCATTCCCCGCCGGACTTGATCAAATCCTTGGAGCGCCCGCTGATGGTCAGATTGCCGGCCTCATCGATGTTCGCCAAATCGCCGGTGTCGAAATAGCCTTCATCGTCCAAGGCGTCGGCTTCCGCCTTGAAGTAGCGGTCGACCACGCTGGCGCCCTTGACCTTGAGATGGCCAACGACGCCACGCTGTCTGGGCAGTGTGACGCCTTCGGCGTTGGTGAGTTTCAGGTCCAGTCCCATAACCGGCCGGCCCGCCGCGCGGACTTCCAGGTCGGCGGCGTCGAGCGGCGCGATCGTGCCGAGCGGCGACAACTCCGTCATGCCCCAGCTGGTCTGGACCGTGGCGCCGAGCCGATCTTCCATTCGGCGGATCAGCGAATCCGGGCAGCTCGAGCCGCCGATGATCACCCGCTCCAAGGCCGGCAAATCACCGCCGGCACTATCGAGATGGTCGATCACGCCCAGCCAGACCGTCTGAACGCCGACCGCGACGGTCACGCCCTCCTCCCGCATCAGCCTGGCCAAGCTGACGCCGTCGGTGTGCCGGCCTGGCAGAACGAGTTTTGCGCCCACGGCCGGCGCCGCGAAGGGAATGCCCCAGCCATTGGCGTGAAACATGGGAACGGCGAGCAACACCACGTCGCTGGCCTTCAAGGCCATGGCGTCCGCCTGCAAAGCCCTCAAGGTGTGCAGATAGTTGGAGCGATGGGTGTAGAGCACACCCTTGGGCCGGCCGGTGGTGCCGGAGGTATAGCAAAGCCCGGCGGGAGCGTTTTCGTCGAAGCCGCCCCATACGGCCGCCGCGCCGTGGGCTTGGAGCAGGCTCTCATAGGTCCAGATCTTCGCCCGCAGCCCTGGAATTCCGCCCGGTGGCGGCCCGCCGCCGTCCATCAGGATGACGTGCTCCAGGCCCGGACAGAGCGGCGCCAGCTCGGCGAGCGACGGCGCCAGATTGGACGCCACCGCCAGCACCCGATCCTCCGCCTCATTGATCATCGCCGCCAGGTGCGCGGCGGTCAGGCGCGGATTGAGGGTATGGCAAACCAGCCCCGCGCCCATCGCGGCGTAGTACATCTCAAGGTGATGCTGGGTGTTCCAGGCCAGGGTTCCGACCCGGTCCCCGGTCTTCAGGCCCAAGCCCGCCAGGGCGCCCGAAAGCTCAAGACCGCGGTCCCGTAAGCCCGCATAGCCGATCCGGCTCACAACCTCGCCGGCCTCCGCAGTGACGACTTCACGCTCGCCCGTCCATTTGGCTGCATGGTCGAGAAACTTGTCTACCGTGAGGGCGTAGGACTGCATGCGGGCACGAGTTGAAATCGCTTAAAAAATGCTGGCCGCCGGCTGTCTGGGACAACGCGGCGGCCGATGGTGCACTAGAGCCTTAGAAAGGCTTCAGCAGGCTGACGCCGAACTGACGCGGGGCGCCGGCCAGCCGGATCGGCGAGGCGGCGGCGGCGACATAATGGTCGTCCGTCAGGTTGTAGCTGTAGGCCGTGATCACATAGCCCAGATGGGTCCAGCTGACCGACAGGTTCACGATGTCCCGCGGCGTCAGATAGTCGTCCTGCGAGCGGTTTTCGAACAAGGTCGCCCACTGGCTGGAGATGTGGCTGTAGCTGGCGATCGGGGTGATCACATCGCCATCGGCGAGCCGGAAGTTGTACTGCGCGCCAAGGTTATAGGTCACGTCCGGCGCATAGGTCTGGGAGTGTCCAGCCAGATTGACGCAAGTCGCCGTGGCGGGTCCCGATGTCGGATTGCAGGTTGGCGAAAAGACAACGCCCGCAACGCGCGTATCTTGCGCATAGAAGGTTCCGAGCGAGCTCTTCTCGAGGCCGACGTTGGCGTTGATCGACAGATCGCCGAACACCGCCTCGGCCGAGCCTTCGACACCATAGAGCTTGGTCTCGCCCGGCACGTTCAGTTCGGTCGTTTGGTCGGGCACCGTTGGTTCCGCGACGATGACCTGGAAATTATGGAACTGGTTGTCATAGGCGCCGACCTGCGTGCGCAGGTGGTTGTCGAACATGCTCGATTTCCAGCCGATTTCGTAATCGGTCACGGTTTCCTGAGCGAACGGTGCAGGAACCCCGCCGCCACCGAACAGCAGAATGTTGTTAAGGCCGCCGGGCTTGGCGCCGGACGCGACGAAGGCATAGAGGAAGTTATGCGCGTCGAGGTTCCAGTTCAGCGTGACCTTGCCGGTTACGTTGTCGCCGCTGTAGCTCCCATTGTAGGTAAAGTTGTAGAGGCCGGGAATGGGAAATTCCGGCACGTAGAACCTGACCACGTTTTGCGTATACCACTGTGAATACCGGGCCCCGACCTGAATCTGGAAACCCGCCGGCAGTTCGTAGCTCACCTGTCCGAACGCGGCCCAGTTATGGGTGAAGTTGGTGCCCTGGAGCGCCTCGTCTACGCCGCCAGGCGGAAAGCCGATGTCGAAGTGACCGTGCGGGAAGTTGTAGTTGTTGCTGGTGTAGTCAGCGCCTAGGACCCAGGTCAGCGGCCCCTTGGCCGGCGAGATGATATTGAATTCCTGAGACAGGATGGTTTCGCTCACCGCCTCGTCGATGGAGACGCCGGCGGCGGGGTTGGAGGTTGAGTTCATCCCGTCGATGTCGCCAGTCCAAGCCGTGCGGCCGGTCTGTGCGCCGGTGATCGACTGGAAGGTGATGCCACTGTTGGGGTCGACGTAGTCCATCTTCAACGTCGACCGGACCATCTGGTCCACGGCGTAGGTGTGGAAGTCGTTGCCGAACTTGAACATGTTGCTGGTCTGGGTATTCGGCTGCCCATTGGGCAGGACCAGGGCGTCACCGAAGTAGCCGCCGTTGTCGAGGTAGCTGTAGTCGGTCTTCCACAGCGCGGTGAAGTTGGCGGTGGGTTTCCAGATCAGGGAGAAGCGCGCGGATCCCCATTTCACGTTCGGATCGCCGGTCCAGGGACCGGAGAGGTCGTAGAAGGAGTTGCGGTATTCGCCGTTGAAGGCGACGCGCGCGGCGAGGGTGTCGTTGATCGGCAGGTTCACGGCGCCCTGCAGACCCGTGTCGTTGTAGTTGCCGTAGTGGCCCAGGAAATAGCCGGTGTAGCCGCCGTTGATGACCGGGTTGTTGGTGTTGACGATCACCGCGCCGCCGGTGGCGTTCTGGCCGCTGAAGGTGCCTTGCGGGCCGCGCAGCACTTCGACGTTGGCGATGTCGTAATAGGGCTCTTCCTGGATGTAGCCGGGGAAGCTGGCCACGCCGTCGCGATAGGTGACCACGCCCGTGGTGGTCTGCGAGTTGTGCTCGCCCTTGCCGATGCCGCGAATATCGATGTCGTTGCCCTGACCGAAGTTGTTGACGGTCACCGACGGGCTGACGAACTGCAGCTGGTCGACCGTCATGACGCCCTTCTTAATCAGGTCGCTCCCGGACAGAACCGTCGCGGCGATCGGGGTCTTTTGCAGATTCGTGGTCCGACGTTCGGCGGTGATCACCACCTCCTTGACCGTCGTGTCCTTCGAGTCGGTAGCCGCCGGCGCCGTCTGCGCGGTCGCGACGCCGCCATATGTGAGCGCCAGCACAGACGCGCTCAAGCACAATGCTTGGATTCTCATAGGTTCCTCCCCCAGCCGGATTTGGCCTGCGCTCTTGGGCGCGTGGCCGGAAATTGTCGTCGGCTCGCTCGACTGTCAATGCTAATTCACGACTGAGCGAATATGTTGAACCGAGTGTGTTATGTGCGCCACCACGACACCGTAAGATATTCATCATCTCGATAGTGAGGATTGACGAGGCCGTCGGGACCTCTGCATGATGTGGGTTGGATGCCGCCTGGCGGTCCCGCGAAGGCCAGTCGGCCGCCTGCCGATGACCCGATGGAGCGACCCATGGACGGCGTGACTTCGGCCAGCAGGTTTCGAACCCCAGGTGCAGCACCTAGCGTTTCCTCCCGCACCTGCAACTGCCGCACGGAAGGGCCCCCTTCCGTGCGGCGCCTTCTTCCGCGACCGTGACGGCGGCGACCGATCCGGCCTATTCAAGACCAGACAAGAAGCCAGAAATAGGGGGATGCATGATCACGCGCAGAACGATGGCGGGGGCTGTAGGCGCCGCAGCGGCCGTAGCCTCGACCCAGACCCACGCGACGCCGGCTCGTCGCGCTGCGCCCAAGGGGTTTCTGTGGGGCACGGCGATCTCGGCCCACCAGAGCGAGGGCAACAACACCAACTCCGACACCTGGCTGCTCGAGAACCTGACACCCACCGTCTACAAGGACCGATCGGGCGACGCCTGCGACAGCTATAACCGCTACGCCGAGGACATCGCCCTGAACGCGGCGCTCGGCTTCAACTGCTACAGGTTCGGCATCGAATGGGCGCGGATCGAGCCCAACGAAGGACATTTCTCCAACGCCGAACTCGACCACTACGCCAGGGTGCTGGAGTGCTGCCGCCAGCACGGCCAGACCCCGATCGTCACCTACAGCCACTTCTCCGTGCCCCGCTGGTTCGCCGAGCGGGGCGGCTGGGAGCGGCCGGACGCGGCGGACCTGTTCGCGCGCTATTGCAGCCACACCACCGAGCGGCTCGGCCCGCTGATCGGTCGGGCGACGACCTTCAATGAGGCCAATGTCCAGCGCCTGTTTCTGGTGTGGGGGCTGGCGTTCAGCCGGTCGAAAATCCAGGACGAGATGATGGCGGCGGCGGCGAATGCCACCGGCTCGCCGCAGTTCTCGACCCTGGCGTACGCCAATCCCCAGGTCACCGAACCGATCCTGATTGACGCCCACATCAAGGGCTATCAGGCGATGAAGGCGGCCTGCTCAAACCTCCCGGTCGGGATCAGCCTGACCACCCAGCAGATCGACCCCGTCGGTGAAGACTCGATCGCCGCCGAGATGGAGGCCAAGCTCTATGGCGGCTGGCTCGACGTCGCACGGACCCACTCCGATTTCACCGGCGTGCAGACCTACACTCGCATCCGCATCGACAAGCACGGCTATGTTCCGCCGCCCAAGGGCGCGGAGATGACCGCCGCTGGGTATGAGTTCTATCCGCAGGCCCTGCCCGCGACGATCCGCTGGGCGCACAAGGCGATCGGCAAGCCGATCTATGTCACGGAAAGCGGCATCGGCACGGACGACGACACCCGGCGCATCGCCTTTGTCGAACAGGCGCTGGAGGGGGTCCGCCAGTGCCTCGACGAAGGCATCCCGGTGCACAGCTATCTCTATTGGTCGCTACTGGACAATTTCGAGTGGAACTCCGGCTACGACAAGCATTTCGGCCTGGTCGCGGTGGACCTGAAGACCTTCAAACGCACGCCGAAGCCCAGCGCCCACTACCTGGGCCGGCGGGCAAAGCAGAACCTGATCTAGAACATCAGGAAAGCGACAGCCCGCCGTCGACCACCAGGGTCTGGCCGACGACATAGCTGGCCAGGGGCGAGGCCAGAAACAGCGCCGCGCCGCCCATCTCGAACGGCTCGCCCATCCGCCCGAGCGGGATGGCTCTCAGCGCGCCCTCGCGGCGCTGTGGGTGCTCGGTGGTGATCTTGGTGAGCTTGGTGTCGACCAGTCCAGGCGCGATGCCGTTCACGCGGATGCCGTCCGCCGCCCAGGCCTCGCCGAGGGTGCGCGTCAGGCTGATCGCCCCGGCCTTTGACGCCGCATAGGCCGGGTTGCCGCGATTGGAGCGGAAGCCGGAGACGGAGCTGACGATGATCAGGCTGCCCTTGGCTTCAGCCAGCTTCGGCTTGAACGCCATGGCGCAGGCCATGAGGCTGTCGAGGTTGACCGCCATGACGTGGTCCCACCCCTCGCGCTCGAACTCCGCGCGGCGATAGACCACCGTGCCCTGGCAAAGGATCAGCACGTCCAGCGTCTCGAAGGCTGGCTTGTAGGCCGCGATCGCGTCGCGGTCCGAGACGTCCATCATCGCGTAGTGGAGGCCGGCAAGGTCGGAGCCCTCGTCGGCGGAGTAGTCGTCCGCCGACGGCCGCGTGCCCCAGACATGCACGTCGGCGCCGCGCTGACGAAAGGCGTGAGCCATGCCGTTGCCGATGCCACTGGAGCCGCCGACCACCAGCACCGTCTTGCCGCTGAAATCCAGATCGCTCATCGGCTTGGCTCCCCGCGTCCTGGACAGGCCGCCGGCCCGTCAATACTGCTGATGACCATGAAGCTGTACCATTGCAAGGACGCCCGCTCGTTCCGCCCGCTCTGGACCCTGGAGGAGCTGGGTCTCGACTACGAGCTGGTGAACATGCCGTTCCCGCCCCGCGCCCTCTATCCCGGCTATCTCGCCATTAATCCGCTCGGCACCGTGCCGACCCTGGTCGACGGCGCGCTGACGATGACCGAGTCCTCGGGCATCTGCCACTATCTCGTCGAAAAGGCGCCGCCCTCCCCGCTCCGGGTCGACCCAGCCGAGCCGGCTTACGGCGACTACCTGAACTGGCTCTACCGCAGCGACGCCACGCTGACCTTTCCGCAGACCATCGTGCTGCGCTACTCGCGGCTGGAGCCGGAGGAGCGCCGGCTGCCGCAGGCCGTCGAGGACTATTCGGTCTGGTTCCTGTCGCGGCTGCGCTCCGTGGAGACGGCGTTGGACGGTAAGGAATTCCTCTGCGCCGACCGGTTCACCATCGCCGACATCGCCGTCCACTACGCCCTCTACCTGGGCCAAAGCCTCGGCCTGGACGAACGCTACAAACCCAATTGCCGGGCCTATCTCGAGCGCCTCACGGAACGGCCCGGTTTTCAACGGGCGCTGGCGCGGCAGGATGACCAGACCGTTCAACCCACCCGGCTGTAGACGAGCTGGCGCGCCAGCCAGCAGCCGACCGTCGCGCTCTCCACCGTTCCGGCGGCGCTCCGCTGAAACGCCAGGGTCCAATCGCCTGGCGGGGTGTGGTCCAGGGCGCGGGGACATGGCAGGGCCCAGAGATCGGGGCCGATGGGCTCCAGCAACTCCATCCGGCCGAGCCCCAGGAAGCCGGAAAATCCGCCGTAGAGGGCCCCGCCGGCATCGGTAATCGTCACGTCCGCGTCCAACTCGTCGCAGTGATAGCGGCCGGCAATGTCCGGGCTGGGCTCGCCAGGTCGGGGGCTGAGCAGGCTCGACTGGTTGTCGCCGGGCAGGCTCATGCGCAGGCCTTGGTCGCCTAGCTTGAGCTGCGCGCCTTCGCCGGCCGAACCATCCTCGTTCAGGTCGAGCAGCACCGGCCCATGGCCATAACGCAGCTGCACCTTGCCCGGCGGCCCCGCTTCGATGCGCACCGAAAGGCCAGTCTCCGGCTCGACATAGGCTCCCAGCCAGGCGGGCGCGGGCCGATCGGCAGGCGCGGACGGCCGCGGCTCATCCAGCACCGCGGACAACAGATCCGTCGCCGTCTCGTGGGCTTGGGACAGGTGGTTGAGCATGACGACCACCGAGACCCGCTCGGCCGGCAGATAGACCCGGTGGCTGCGCCAGCCGCGCAGGGCGCCGCCATGGCCGACGCTGTCGCGGCCCAGCGCCTTGCCGCGGCTGAGGCCGAAGCCGTATCCCGCCAGGGCGCCATCGCTGAACGTCACCGGCGCCGACATCCGGCCATAGAGGCTGTCCGGGTCATCGCGCGAGGCGTCGATCCAGCGCTCCCAGGCGATCATGTCGTCCAGGCTGGCCCCCAGGCCCGCGTCGCCGGTCCACAGGATGTTGTTCACCGCCGGGCGGACGCCGCCGAGCGCCACGGGCTCATACCCCTCCGCGCCGTCGGGCATGGCGCGGGTGTCGGCGGCGAGGAAGGCGCTGTCCATGCCGATCCGGTCGAACAGGCGATTGCGCAGCAGCTCTGCGAAACTACGTCCCGCCCGGTCCTGCAGGATGTCCGAGAGGATGCGGAAGTTCTGGTTCACATAGGAGAAGCGCGTTCCCGGCACGAATTGGAGCGTGCGGGTCTCTCCGATTAAGCGGGCGGCTTCGACATCGCCGAAGAAGGCTTCCGCGGGCGAGCCGTGCAGCATGGCGACGGCCCAATAGTCCCTGAGGCCGGACTGGTTGTGGCAGAGGTGCAAGGCCTTCGGCGCCGGCTGCTCCAGGTTCGGCAGCCCCGCGGCGACATCGCCGTCCAGCGCGGAGGGATCAGCGAAGGCGTCGAGCACCAGGGCGCAGGTGAACTGCTTGGTGATCGAGCACATGCGGAACAGGGTCTTGGGCGTAAAATCGATCCGCCGTTCCGCGTTGGCGTAGCCCCAGGCATGGCGCGCCAGCACCTCGCCGTCCTTCAGCACGGCTACCGCCCCGCCAGGACCCGGATAGGCGCGGGCAAGGCCGGCGATGGCGCGGTCGAGACGCGTCGGCAAGGGGGTGGTCACGGTGGGCGCTCCTGCACAGATGCGCCCAACCTAGCGTGCGGCGCGCGGCGCTCAAGCGAACACCGCCGTGCAAAGGCGACCTGATCGTCTGGCGCCAGACTACCGCGCCATGTTGATGACCTGCAGCTGGGTGAATTCGGCCAGGCCTTCCTCGCCGAGCTCTGTTCCCAGGCCGGAGAATTTGGCGCCGCCGAACGGGATGTTCGGGGCCAGTTCCGCATGCTTGTTGATCCACACGGTGCCCGACTCCATCCGTTCGGCCAGGGCGTGGGCCTTGACCAGGTCGCCGGACCAGATCGAGCCGCCCAGGCCGTAGGGCGAGGCGTTGGCGCGGTCGACGGCGTCCTGATCGTCGGAGAAGCGGATCACCGGCAGCACCGGTCCGAACTGCTCCTCGTCCACCAGGCGCGCGCCGTCGGTAATATCCCGGACGATGGTTGGACGGACGAAATAGCCCTTGCCCTCGGACGCCTCGCCGCCGGCGATGACCTTGCCGTGCTTCTTCGCATCGGCGATCAGGTCCATCACCTTGTCGTACTGCATCTTGTTCTGCAGCGGGCCGAGCTGGGTGCCCTGCTCCAGGCCGTCGCCCACCACCGCCGCGTCGGCCAGCACCGCCAACTCGTTGCAGACGGCGTCATAGATGCTGTCGTGAACATAGAGCCGCTTCATGGCGATGCAGACCTGGCCGGAGTTCTGGAAGGCGCCCGCGAACAGCTTGGGCGCCACGGTCTTGGGATCGTTGTCCGCCAGCACGATGCCGGCGTCGTTGCCGCCCAGCTCCAGGGTGATCCGCTTCAGCAGCTCGGCGGCGCCGGCCATCACCTTCTTGCCGGTCTCGGTTGATCCGGTGAAGGAGATTTTGCGGATGTCCGGATGGCGAGTCATCTCCGCGCCCAGCTCGCCCGCGTCGGCGATCACATTCAGCACCCCGGGCGGCAGCAGGTCCTTGATCAGGGCGGCGATGCGCAGGGTGGACAGCGGCGTGGTCGGCGCCGGCTTCAGCACGATGGTGTTGCCGGCCAGCAGCGCGGCCGGGACCTTGAAGGCCATCAGGATCAGGGGGAAGTTCCACGGAACCATGGCCCCGATCACGCCCAGCGGCTTGCGGCGTTGTTCGACCAGACGGCCAGGGCTGTCGTCGAGCACCTTCACAGGCAGGTCGAGCGAGGTGAAGTAGCCGAAGAAGGCCGAGGCGCCATAGACCTCCATGGTCGCATCGCCGATCGGCTTGCCCTGCTCCTGGGTCAGCAGCCGCGCCAGCTCGGCGGCATTGGCCTGGATCACGGCGGCGATCGCCCCCAGCGCGGCTTTGCGCTCGGCGATCGGGGTGGCGGCCCAGCCGGGGAAGGCGGCCTTGGCGGCGGCGACCGCCTCATTCAGCTGAGCCTTCGAGGCCCGCGGCGCCTTGGCGACGACCTGTTCGGTGGCCGGATTGATCACGTCCATCGACGCATCGCCGTCCACGAGACGGCCATTGATCAGCAGCTGGAAGTCACTCATCGCCAGGTCCTCCGATTGCCCGGACTTGGCCGGAGCGTTGTTGTGAATGCTGATAACACAGGGTCCGCCGACTTTCGCCGGTCTTCCGATCGTTCGCAGATGGCGACCCCCGCGGCGGGTTCCGGCGGCCTCGCGAGTAAGTTAAGTTCGCCGGATGCAGAGCCAGAGACTAGGCGATCTCCTGCGCGGCAAGGGGTTGATCTCCGAAAAGGAGCTGACTGAGGCCCTGGCGATGCAGGACCGCCTCGGCGGCCTTTTGGGTCAGCTGCTGGTGCGATTGGGCGGCCTGTCCGAAGCCGACCTGATCCGCGTCCTGAGCGAACAGCTCGGCGTCGCCGTGCTCACCGCCGAGGAGGCGCCGGAACCGGAGCAGATCGCGCGGTTTCTGGCGGAGATCGGCTCGCCCCTGTCCTGGTGGACCCAGCATCAGGCCGTGGCCTGGCGCGCCAGCGACGACGCCGGCGGACTGGTGTTCTGCGCCGGGATCAACCCCCTCGACCCCGTCCTCGGCGAGCGGCTGGCGCAGGCCGTCGACGCGCCTGTCGAATACCGCATCGCCACCCACGCCATGGTGACGGCGGCGCTGCAGGATATCGCCGACGGCGCCCAGGCCGCCGCCGAACCCGGCGCTGTCGCCGACACCCGGCGCCTGCGAGAGCTGGCGCAGGAGACGCCGGTGATCGATTTCGTCAACGGCGTGTTCGCCGAGGCCCTGTCGCGGCGCGCCTCCGACGTGCACCTGGAGCCGTTCGGCGACTATTTCGTCGTGCGCATGCGGGTCGACGGCGTCCTGCTCGCCGCCCGCACCGCGCCGCGCTCCCGGTTCGACGCGGTCTGTTCGCGGGTGAAGCTCTTGTCCGGCATGGACATCGGCGAACGGCGCCTGCCGCAGGACGGGCGCCAGTCGATCCGCGTCGCTGGCCAGGAGCTCGATCTGCGCGTCTCCACCCTGCCCTCGGCCTGGGGCGAGTCGGTGGTGCTGCGGCTGCTCGGCAAGTCCACGCGCCTGCCGCAGCTGAGCGAACTGGGCGCGAGCGAGCAGCAGGCGTCGCAGCTGCTCAGTCTGGTCGACCGGCCCAATGGCGTGGTGCTGGTCAGCGGCCCCACCGGCTCGGGCAAGACCACCACCATCTACCGGCTGCTGGTGCATCTGAACGATGGACGGCGGAAGATCGTCACTGTCGAGGACCCGGTAGAGTTCGACCTGCCCGGCGTGGTCCAGATGCCGGTGCGCGGCGATATCGGCCTGGACTTCGCCGCCGGCCTGCGCTCGATCCTGCGCCAGGATCCGGACGTGATCATGATCGGCGAAATCCGCGATCCGGAAACGGCCCGCATCGCGGTGCAGGCGGCGCTGACCGGGCACCTGGTGATCTCGACCATCCACACCAACTCGGCGCTGGCGGCGGTCCCGCGGCTGCTGGACCTGGGGGTGGAAAATTTCCTGCTGGCCGACGTGTTGCGCGGCCTGGTCGGCCAGCGCCTGGTCCGGCTGCTGTGCCCTCATTGCGCCCAGCCCAGCGATACCGACCGATGCCGGACCTACGAGGCGCTGAAGCCCCCCGGCGCCGGCCGGTTCGCTGAGGCGGCGCGCTGGCGCGAGCCGGTGGGCTGCGAACGGTGTGCGCAGACCGGATATCTGGGCCGGCTGGGGCTCTATGAGATCGCTGTCGCCACGCCGGCCCTGGAGCGGGACGTGCGCCATCGCGCGGACGAGGAAGGCCTGATCCGGACCGCCCGCGGCGACGGGTTCCGCAGCCTGGCCGAGGATGGCTACGCCAAGGCGCGGTCGGGCCTGACCAGCCTGGCGGAAGTCCGGCTGGTGGCCGGCGCCGGCCTGAACGACGCCGCGGCGGCGCGCGCCGAAACGCCGGCGGCTTGAGGGCGTGACCAGCGTGGACAGGGGCGAGGATCGCCAGTTCCAGTATCGGGCGATCACCCGCGACGGCCGCACGGTCAAGGACATCGTGCGGGCCAGGGACGAGCCGGCGGCCCTGCGCGGCCTGATGGCGTCCGGCCTGACGGTCACCGGCCTGTCGGAGGTTGTCCTATCCCAGGCCAGCCTTGCCGACCGGGACTTCCGGCCCGGCGAGCGGGTGCTGCTGATGCGGCAGCTGGCGCTGATGCTGCAGGCGGGCGTCCCCTTGCTGGAGGCGCTGGAGACCGTCGCCACCGGTGTCGTCGCGCGCCGCGGCCGGCTACAGCTGCTGGCGGTGATCACCGCGCTCAAGGGCGGCTCGACCCTGGGCGCGGCGCTGAGGGCGCATGCGCCGGGCTTTCCCTACTATGTCTACGCCATGGCCGAGGTGGGCGAGGCCGCGGGTCGGATTCCCGAGGTGCTGCGCGCCGCCGCTGACCAGATGGCCTACGAGGACCGGCTCCGCCGCGACTTCATCAACGCCCTGACCTATCCGGCCCTGCTGGCCTGCTCGGGCGTGGCGGCGGTGGGTTTCATCTTCATCGAGATCGTGCCGCGGTTTTCGGCGCTGATCGCCTCCAACGGCGGCCATATGCCGTTTCTGTCGCAGGTGGTCTTCTCCGTCGGCGACTTCGTCAACGCCCACCTGATCGCGGTCGGCCTGGCGCTGGCGGCGCTAGTGGCCTTGATCGGACTGGGCGCAAGCCACCCGGCCGGACGGCGCGGCCTCTACGCCGTTGGCCAATGGACGCCCGTGATCGGCGGCCTGCTCAAGGCCCGCGAGATCGCCACCTGGGCGCGGCTGACCGCCTTCAGCCTGGCGCATGGCGTGGCGCTGCTCGAAGCCTCCGCCCTTTCGCGTGAGGCCCTGCCCGCCGGCGCATTCCGAACCGGGCTCGAGGCGTTCGACTTCGAGCTGAGGACCGGCGCCGCCGTGGATGTGTCGCTTGGCCGGCATACCAGCCTGACGGCAATGGATCTCAGCCTGCTGCGCGCCGGCCAGCGGTCGGGCGCCCTGGCGACCATGTTCGCGCTGCTGGCCGACAGCTACGACGACCATCTGAAGGATCGGATGAAACAGTTCACCGCCCTGGCCGAGCCGGCGGCGATCGGCGTCATCTCGATCGTCGTCGGCCTGATCGCCCTGTCGCTGATCATGGCGCTGGCCAGCATCTACGAAGCGGTGTCGTGATCGCCTCGCCGTCGGGGCCGCCGGTGGGCGCCGGGCTGGTGCTGCTGGCGGCGGCGCTGGTGGGCCTGGCGCCGCGCCTCCTGCTGGCGCAGGTTGAACACCAGACGCCCCCGCCGCCGGTCCGCCTGTGGCTGACGCTTGCGGCTGTCGGCGCCGGACTGGCGGCCTTCGCCGGCGCATGGGCGTTCGGGGAGCCGGCGCAGGCGTGGCGGGTGGGCGTCGTCGCCGCCTGCCTCGCTGGCGTGCTGATCTTCGACGCCCGCTATCTGGTGATTCCAGACCTCTATGTCCTGCTGCTGGTCCTGGTCGCCTTGTCCGGGATCGGGCGGCTGGGCTGGCTCCAGGCCGCGATGGGCGCGGCGATGGGCGGCGGCCTGCTCTGGGGCGTGAGGGCGCTGTTCCAACGCTTTCGCGGGATCGAGGGTCTGGGCCTGGGCGACGTCAAGCTGATGGCGGCCCTGGGCGGCCTTGTCGGCCCCGAACAGGTCCTTTGGATCATCATCGCCGCCGCGATCCTGGGCGCGGTCTGGATCGGCCTGCGCCGGAATGCGGACACGACCGGCCGGGTTGTCGCGCCGTTCGGGGCCGCCGCCGCCGCGCCAGGCCTGATTGTCTATGCCTTGAGCCTGCTGACGCCATGAACCAGCCGCGCCGACATCGCGCCGGCTTCAGCCTGATCGAGGCCCTGGTGGCGCTGATCATCGCGGCCATGGCCCTCTCGGCCGCCCTGGTGCTGCAGCAACAGCTCGCCGACGGCCAGAGGCGATATCAGCAGGCGCTGGCCACGGCGGCGCTGGAGCGCGACGCCATGGCCCTGACCGCCGACATCAACCCCACCGCCCAGCCGACCGGCGAGGCGCCGCTCGCCGGCGGTTCGACCGTGCGCTGGGCCGCGACGCCGCGCACGGCGCCGGCGCTGAACGCCGGTTCCGCGCGCGCGGGGCGCCGGTTCGAGCTGCGGCTCTATCGGGTGGTCGTTCAGATCATCGACAGCCGCAACGCCGTGGTCGGCCAGCTGAGTTTCGACCGGGTCGGCTGGCGCAAGCTCGATCGGCCGGCGCCCTTCATCGCGCCGCCGACGCCGCCCGCACCGCCGGTTCAGCCGTCATCGCAGCCTGCGCTATCGCCTAAGGACCAGCTTTAGGATCCTTCAGCCCAAGCCAGGGGGCATAGGCGGTCAGGGTGTAGGACCAGCCATAGCCGACCTTGTAGGCGGCGTTCATTTCCTTCCGGTACCGGTCGGTCAGGCGGTTCACGTCATCCTCCTCGTGCAGGATGTAGGGCGTCACCAGCATCACCAGTTCGGTCTTGTTCCCCGAGATCGTGTCGGAGCGGAAGGCAGACCCCAGCACCGGGATGTCCTTCAGGATCGGGATGCCGTTGTTGCCCTTGGTGTAGTCATCGTCCATCAGCCCGCCCAGCACCGCGGTCGCGCCATCCGCGAGGGACAACTGGGTGGTGATGTTGCGGTCCAGGATCAGCGGACTGCCGATCGCCGTGTTGGGATTTGCTTCCTGGCTGGAGACCTCCTGGTCGATGATCAGGTCGACCCGGTCGTCGCCGTAAACCAGCGGCTTGATATGCAGGATGGTCCCGGTCTGACGATAGGTGATGGACTGCAGGATGTTGGTGCTGCCGCTGGTCTGGATCGCCGCATTGGTCTGCGAGGTGATGATCGGCACGTCGGTGCCGACCTGGATATTGGCCTCCGCGCCGCTGCGCGCCACCAGCCGGGGCCGCGACAGGATGTTGACCTTGTTGTTGGAGGCGAAGGCGTTGAACGCCGTCTGCAGATTCATGCCCTTGTAGCTCAGCGACAGGCCGGTCGACCCGAGACCGAGACCGCCCAGGGTGCCGCCGCTCAGGGTCGCGCCATTGGACATCGAGTGGGTGAAGAACCACTCCAGTCCCAGGTTGGTCTGGTCGGTCAGGGTGACCTCGGCGATGGTCACCTCGACCAGCACCTGCCGTTGTGGCGTATCCAGCGCCACCAGCAGCTTGCGCAGCTCGGTGAACTCGCTGGCCGTGCCGGTGAAGAGGATGCGGTTGCCGGGCTGGTCGACGATCATCCGGCCGTCCAGGAAGCTCCCGGCGTGCCCGGCCGCGCTCAGGGACCCGCCCATCGCGGCGATCGTGCCCGTGATGTCGGCGGCGCCGACCGTATTGGCGGCCGCCGTGCTCGCCGGCGGGGTTCCGGCCACGCCGACCGGCTCCTGGCGCCGGGCCTGGCCGCCGCCGCCGCCGCTCGGGGTTTCCACCAGGTCCGCCAGTCCCTCGGCGTCGGTGTTCTGCGCCTGATAGATGAAGGTCGCCGGCCGGTTGCCGATCGCCTGCGGCCGATCGAGGTTGCCCACCCACTCCTGCGCCCTGGCCAGCAGCGCCGGATCCTTGGCGAACATCAGCACCTGATTTGAGCCGGTGAAGGCCATGACCAGGATGGACCTGGGGCGCTGCGGCGAGCCCGACACCGAATAGCCCTCGCCCTTCAGGGTGTCCTCAAGGGACTTGGCCATGGTCTCCGCGGACCAGTAGACCGGCTCGAACCGGACGACCCCGACCCCGGCGAACTTGGATTGATCCAGCTCCCGCAGCAGCGCCGCCGCCTCGGCCACGTCGCGCGCGCCGCCGGTGATCACCACCGAATTGGACCGGGCGTCGACGTTGAGGGTCAGGCTGCGCGCCTTGGGGTAGACGTCGGTCATCAACGCAATGCCGGCGTTGATGTCGACGGACTTGGCCTCGACGTATTCGGTCACCGGCTGGGCCGATTGCGGCGGTTCGGCGCCCGGGCGGCCGTTCAGCACCACAGGCGAGGACTGGTTGGGCAGGGCGTCGGTGACGACCTCCACGGTGCGGTCGTGGATCACCACCTTCAGGCCATAGGACTTGAGCGAGGCCTGGACCATGCGGAACAGGTCCCGCTTGGTCATGCCGTCCGCGCCGCGCAAGGTGACGATGTCGGTGCGCGCGCCGACGTCCGGCCCGAGCACGTAGGGGACCTTCAGAATGTCGCCGTACACTGTGTTGAGCATCTGCGGCAGCGGCTGCGGCGGCAGCTCCACGTCGATCCGGTCGGCGGGGATCAGGGCGGCGATGTCGTCGGCGTTGGCCGCCGCCCTGTAGTCGGGTCTGGCGCCCGCGGCGGTCACGGCCGGCAGCGAGGCGCTGGCCGATAACTTGGCCGGCACTTCCACGGCCGGCAGCTTCATCGCCGGAAAATTGGCGCAACCGCTCAGCGCAAGACCCGACACGGCCAGGGCGACAGCGAACGGGCGACGCATGACCGACATCACTGAGCCACTGCTCCCACCCCGTCCAAACGCCCAAACAAGGCCACCCGCTTTTCGGCGGTCCCATCTTGCAGGACAACCTCGTCCATAGACAGGGCCGCGATGCGCCAGCGGCTGTCAAACAGGTCGCCAACCTTCAGCAACCGGGATCCCGACGCTTCCCCGCCCGGGTTGGCGAGAAGGATCGCGAGGCCCTGGCCGTCGAGATTGACCACCGCCGCCACCTGACGGCGAAACACCAGGGCTTCATCGACCGGCTGCGGCGCGGGCGGGCGTTGCACCCGGACATAGCGTGGACGCGGTGGGGCGCCGCCCGCCGCGGCATCAGGGCCAAGGTCGTCCCGCAGCGCCGCGACGGACGCGTCCATGTCATCATTCGGCCGGGCCAGCGGCTGCGCCTCGGAAACCCTGGGATAGCGGGTCACGCTCAGCGGCGGCGGCGGCCGTCCGGGCGCGCTCCAGCCGACGGCGAACGCCAGCACCAGAACCGCAATGACCGCCGACCCGGTCAGGATGAGATGACCTCGCCTCATGGCGTGGTCTCAGCCGGTTGGACCGCGCCCTGATCGATGACGACCGGGAACAGCAGCGCCAGCCGGAACTGCGCCGTCTCCGCGTCGCTCACATCCAGCTTGCGGATGACGAAGGCCGAAGGCAGCGACGCCAGCCGGTCGAGATAGCGTAGCCAGCTTGCGCGGACGTAGGGGCCGCTGATCTCGGCCCGCAACAGCGGTGTGGCGATGTTGTCCTCCAGCGCCTCGCCGACGCTGATGTCCGGCGCCGGCAGGCCCGACTCGACCGCGGCCGCATGGAGTTGTTGCTCGATCTTCAGCCGCGCCAGCCAGAGAGTTTCGCCGTGAACCGACCAATCCGACAGAGCGTGCAGCTGGGCGCGGTCGGCGTCGCTCAGCCCGCTGTGTTGAGCCGAAATGCGCGTTTCGTGCGCCAGGATCAGATCGGCCTGGGCTGCGGTCAGGCGCTCTCTTTGACCATCGCTCCACTGCAGGGCGTAGAAGGCCAGGACCGCCAGGACGGTCATGCCAAGCCCGATTAGCAGCCAGAGCTCCCGCGCCGTCGGCTGGGTCAGCGACCGCAACAGCGAGGGTCCTCGCGGTCCTGAGTCGAACTGTGGCTCCAGAGTCATGCTTCCCGACGGTTCCGCGAATAACGACCCGCGGGGATCAGGCGAGCCTCACCGACCCCCACTTCGTATATTGAAACTGGACGTTTGAGAACATCGCCCCGGCGACGTAGGGTTTGACCAGGGCGGCGAGACCAACTCCCAGGGAGCGTGGACGGATGAGGGTTCAACTGAGGCGATCGGCTGCGGCCCGCGCCGGCGTGGCGGCAAAGGCCGGCTACAGCCTTCTGGAGATCCTGATCGTCCTGGCGATCATCGCCATGATCGCCGCCTTTGTCGGCCCTCGCCTGTTCGCCCTGCTCGACCATTCCAAGGTGACCACCGCGCGGGTCCAGGTTCGGGCGCTGGAGACGGCGCTGCAAACCATGGAGCTGGATATCGGCCGCTATCCCACCCAGGCCGAGGGCCTGGACCTGCTGGTCAAGGCCGATCCGAAGACCGTCGCCGGCTGGCAGGGCCCCTATCTCGGCGGCGGCATGCCGAAGGATCCCTGGGGACACGACTATGTCTATGAGGCGCCGGTGGACGCCAACCACCCGCCCAGGGTCCACAGCCTGGGCTCGGACGGCAAACCCGGCGGCGAGGGGACGGCGGCGGACATCTATAACCAGGCCGGAACCTGACGGCTGGACGGCGGGTGATGCTCCAGGTCTCCAGATCGCCTAAGGCCGGCTACTCCTTGCTGGAGATGCTGATCGTGCTGGCGATCATGGCCGCCGCCGTCGCCCTGGTCATGCCGCGCGGCGAGGCCATGCTGGATCAGATGACCACCCATGCGGTGTTCTTCGACTTCCAGCGCCAGATCTCCGACCTGCGCCGCGAGGCCTACGCCACGCAGAGCCCTGCCCTGGTGGTGGACAGCACGGCGCCCGCGACGACGGCGAGTGGCGAGCCCGCCCGGGTCCTGACCCTGCGCACGGCCTGGACCTACCGCCTGGCGCAACCGATCCGGATCAGCGAGGGCGGTGGCTGCACCCAGACTTCGGCGCAAATCCTCAATCGCGGCCGGGTGGTCATGCACCTGACCACATCCGACGGGACCTGCCACTTCATCCGCCAGGACTAGGCGCCGGCGCGCCCTTCATGGACATGCGGATGGTGATCAGGCCCTGGCCAGTCATGGGCCGCACGTCGGCGAAGACGCCGCTGGCCTCAAGGTCGCGCGAGATCGCCTGCGCCTGATCGATCGCCGAATAGGGCAGGCTGACGGTGACGATCGCGCCGTCGATGGCGAAGGCTTTCGCCGACAGGCCATGGCGTCTGACGACGGCGAGCGCGGTCTCCAAAGCGGCGACAGGGTTGGGGCCGCCCGCGACGGCGCGAAACGCCGTCAGCTGGCGCACCGCCGCGGTATCGTCATGTCGCGCGGCGAGCGCCTGGGCCTGTTCGGCCTGAGCCTCCGCCTCGGTCGTGTCCGCCAGTTTGCCAAGGCGCAGACCCTGGCCAAACCAGACCATCCCCGCCGCCGCCAACAGCATTGCGGCGACCGCCGCGCCGGCCTTCGTGGCCTGATCGCGATTGGCCCCGCTCCAGCCCGCCCATCCCAGATCGACCCGCTCGGCCAGCGGCAGGGTCTGCGGATTAGGCGGCGCGGCCGGCGCCGGGCTTGGCGGATGGCGCTGGTTTCGGGCGAACGCGGACCAGAAGGCGGTGTCCGGCGCCGTCCGTCGCCAGGCGGACGCCACCAGAACGCCGTCGCTCCAGCATTGGGCCTCAAATCCGGCGTCCAGGCGAACCACCCGCCAGTCCTGGCCCGGCGGCTGCGCCAGGGTCTCTGGCGCGACCACCGGCGAGGCGGCGCCGAAACGCTCGGCAAGCCAGGGACCGACGCGGTCCATGTCCCACCACCAGATCGCGTAGCCGTCCCCGGCGCGGCGAACCAGCATCCCGGCGTTCACGAACGGCGCGGTGGTCCGCGCATAGAGACCTGCGGCCCCCGCGCCCTCGCCGCCCTTGGCCATCGGTGGATCGAACCATTCAAAGCTGCACAGCTCGCGCGCCAACAGCACCTGCGGGCGTCGCCAGCGGGCGCGCGCCTCGCCCAGCGACACGAACCGGCCATCGCCGGTCAGCAGCTCAAGCGGCGGGGTCAGGAAAGGGGGGAACATCAGTGGGGACCGTCGCCTTTTCGGCCGCGGAGAGCGCCGAGGCGACCGGCTCGACGATACAGAAGGGTCTCACGGAATCCTCCGGCGAAAGCAAGAGCCGCGAACGATAGGCCCAGCCGGACCTGCGATCGTCGATCTTCAGCGCGAAATGGCCGTTTGGGAAGCTGTAGACCCGCTCAGCATCCCCCACCAGCGCCACGCCGGCGGCGCGGCCGAGGTCCTCCAGGGTCGTGAACGGCCACGCCTGGCGGCGGCTGATCGCCGTTTTCGCCTGCGCCGGGGTCACGCCGTACAGGACCTGTAGCGCGGCTGCGGGCGCGGTGTTGACGTTGGTGTCGACATTGACGGGATCGGCCGTGACATTGTCGCTGAAGGCCCGCCACGCAGCGGCCGAAACCGCCTCGCGCCAGCCCATGACGCCGAGGACCTGGATTTTGCGCCGCAGGGGCGCATCGGGCGGCGGCGGCAACCCAGCACGGAGATAGTCATCCGCATCGGCGCCATTGGGACGCTTGATGTCGTGGGCGTCCATATAGTCGCTGAGGCGATCGACCATGATCGCCCGCTGCTGCGGCGAGGCGCCCAGGGCGGCGAACAGGTTCGCCATGGCCGGCTGGGTCAGCGTGTCGAGATTGATCAGACCGGCCTCGTCCTGGGCGGAAAGCGTCAGGTCCGGCGCGGCGGCATAGGGGCGTCCGTCCAGCATCAAGGCGGGCGCCGCCGACGGCGACCAGCCCTGCAATATCGCCGTCGGGCCCAGGGGACGCGTGGCGGCGAGAAAGGTCGCCTGCGCTTCCAGGCTGAGGGCTGAACTCTCGAACCGGACGCGGCTGGTCGCCCGGCGCGTCTCCTCGGCCAGGCTGTTCAGCGACTGGACGGCGACGAGAAACACCAGGGTGACCATGGCCACCACGAACAGCACCGACGGCAACACGAACCCGGCCTTCGCGGCGGGCGAGACAGGGCGCCGACGCGGGCTCATGGTCGCGCCGCCGCGGGCAGGTTGAACAGCGACGGCGGACCGGACTCGGCGCGCTCGACGATGTCGATGCGGCCGTCGTCGCTGGCCAACCGCACATAGAGCGCCCGCTCCGCCGGTTCGCGACGAACGCCGCTCCAGGCAGGCTGCGTCGACCACTGATCGCTCCAGGCGATCCCGTCGGCCGAATAGGCGAAACGGGCCCGACGAGGCCGCAGGTCGGCGACAATCACCCTGGCGCTGGTGGGCCCGGCGCAGGTGACCACATCGCCATCTGCCCCCGCCTCGATCGCCACGCTGAGCCGCCCGGCCGGTCCGGCGGCGGCGCACAAGCCAGGCCGATCGAGCAGGACGTCGGCCTGGAACCCCCTGGCGTCACCCAGGAACGGCTGCATCCCGACGGCGCGGGGATCCACGGTGGACGGCGGCAGCAGAAGGCCGCGGATCAGCCCCCTCAGCTCGTCCTCGGCCACCTCGGCGTCCGCGGCGGCCAGCGCCCCGCGCCCAAGCCGGAAACCGGTCCGCGCGGCGTGCCCGCCGATGCCGAACACCAGCATCAGCGCGGCTCCGGCGACAATCAGCACGATGAGGGCCTCAAGCAGGGAAAAGCCCGCCCGGGCGCGTTCAGGCGCGGCGCGAAACGGCCCGGCGATCATGACGTCCGCGGGAAGAAGACCTGGTCGAGATAGTGGATGTCGGCCTCTCGCAGACTGTCGGCGTATCCTCCGACAAGCCCGCGGCGGACCTTTGGCGCGCCGTTCCGCAACCGCAGCCAAGGTTCCTCAAACGTGGCGCTCTGCTCGACCTCGCTCATGCGGTCAAATGCAGACCTCGCCGCCGCTGACATGATGGCGTGCTCGTCCGCCTCAAAGCCATAGTAGGCGACCACCCGGCTCAGCACCGACGGGAAGTCTGTGTGGCAGTCTTCATAGGAAATCCCCAGCGCCAGACCACGATCGCAGACGTTCCGCCACTGGGCGCGGAACTGCTGCAGGTTCGGCGCCCCAAAATATGGGTCGCGGATGAAGTCCGAGATGTTTCCACTGTAGTTGAATATATCCGCGAAACGCCCGGTGATCTGGTGATACAGGCTCACCATCACGTCGCGCGGGTCGCGTTCAAGGTAGATGAACCGGCCCGGGCGACTGTATTGCTCCAGGCGATTTGCAAGATCGAAATCCAACGGCGGCCGGACCGCATCGTTGAACTCAAACCCGTCGTGGTGAAACGCGATCTTGTCGGCCATCCCCAGCTGGTGCAGCGCAAATCGCAACCAGCTCCGCCCGGACTTGGGGAAGGAGATCAACTGTCGATCCACCGTCATTTCCACGTCGAACTGGCGCTGACAGTCCGGCCAGGCTCCCGGCCCGCGCGGATCACCTCAAGCAGCCTCGCCGAGTAGGCCGGCCACGAGAACCGCTGGATCTGCTCCCGCGCGTTCCGCGCCAATCGCGCCGCTAGCTCGTGATCACTGCGAAGGCGATTGAACGCCGCCGCCAGCGCTTGCGGTGTCGGGTCTTGGACGACGAGCGCTGTCCTTTCATGCTCGGCGAAGGCGGCCGTCCCAGGGGGCGTGCAAACAACCGGAACGCCACAGGCCATCGCCTCCGCGGCGATGTTGGCCCATCCGGCGGAAGTCTCTGTGTGCGCCACGCAGTCCACGGAGTCGTAAAAGCGCAACAGTCCGATGTCGTCCAGCACGCCGTACAGCTGAAGCCGGCCGCTGCTCAGCAGATCCGAGGCCTCGACGTCAGCGACGATCGACGGTCCCATCAGGTGCACGTGCGTGTCGTCGCCGCACAGTCGGGCCGCCTCGATCAACGGGCGAACGTTTTTGTGCGCCTGGCCTCCAACAACAAACCCGGTCCGCCTGCGCGCGTCCGCGCCAAGCCGGCGCGGCCTGAACGTTTCAAAGTCGACCGCCCCCTCCAGAACGTGGATCGCCCCCGCCGTGAATTCGTTCAGCTGCGCCGGAGTCCAGTGACGGTTGTTGACGACCACGACATCCGGCTCGAACAGGCGGTTCACCCGCAGAAAATCCAGCATCCTGGTGGGGTCGTTCAGAATGTGCTGCACCCGAAGTCCGAACGAGGCTGACTTCAGTCTGGAAAACCGTTCGACCGTCTCGGGGGGAAACCCCGCACCCGGAATGAAGGTGGCGTCCCACGAGACGCCGGCGGCGTCCGCCAGACCCAGCACGGGAAATGCGCTGCTGAATCCCGTTTGCGGCTGATCCGCCAGCGCAAGAAAAGCGAGTTCGTGCCCGGCCTCGCCAATCGTCCGTCCGAATCGTTCGAACCGGTAAAGACCGCCCGCAACAGAGAGCTCATGGCAGGCGACGAGTATCCGAAGTCTATTGTTACTCTTCATTTCGGTATGCGGCGGTTTTGCGCAGAGCAACCATCTTACCAATCTGCTCTACCCATTCATACTGGTCAGTTCTGAGCAGAGTCTCAATCGCGCCGCGTGGTCCAGCGGCGGGATCGACAGCATCGTCGAAAATCACGATGCCGCCTGCAATCAGGTGGGGTAGCCAGGATGCAACGTCCAGATTCACCGCTTCCGCCCGGTGATCGCCATCGATGAAGAGCAGCCCGATCGGCTGATCCCAGCCTTTGCTCGCGACGGCGCTCTTGAGATTCACCAGGCACACGCGTTCATAGAAACCCGTTTCCAGCATGATGGAATAGAAGTCGCGCCGATCCTGCGGGCCGAACACGCCGGCATAGAAGCCCTTGAAGGGCAGATGCGGGTCGACACAGTAGATAACGCCGGCCTGTGCATTGGCGCCCTGGGACTGGCCGTGGGCCAGAGCGACGGCCGATTTGCCCTTGAACGAGCCGATCTCGACGATGACAGCGTTCGCGGCCGCTTGCGCATATCGACAAAGCGCATGGCCCTCCTCGACCGAGACGCCGCCGCGATAGGTCAGGAGAAACGAGTCAAAATCCACAGGCGTCATTGTCGTATATCAACATCTGCGGACCCCCCCGCCTAGCCGTTGCGGCGTTCTTCGCCACCCCTCGATGTACGAAGAATCAAGGCGCGCAGGCTTTGAGGAAGCCCGCGCGCCTTTCCATCTACTCAACGCCAACTTGATCGACGCCGATGATCTGACGGCATCGCAGACGCCCTACTGTAACGCGAGCGTCGACGTTGGAGCGCCGGGGTTGCGGATGAAGTTGTTCCCATACGAAATCACGGCCGCGCTAACGGTATTGCTGATGGCGATCGGGGTGCCTGACAACGTGCTCGCCTGAAGAACGGCCGTCCCGGTAGACGTGGACATGAGCAGGTTTGAGAGCGTGTTGGACTCGAGGATAGAGTGGTCGATCGTAACCGATGCGGTGGCGCTGGGATTCACCTGGACGGCGACACCATTGCCCCGAATGATGCTGTTTTCGACCAGCACGTGCGCGGCGGCAGCGGTCGTCGCGACGTAGACGCCGTTACCACTGGAGCCCGGACTAGCGGCCGTGAAACCATAGATCACGCAGTTGATGATCGACACATTGCCGCCTTGAACGACGGAAACGCCATTTATACCTGGAGTGTTGCCCGGGCCCAGGCCGTCAATATCGAGCCCGATCAGCTGAACGAACGTTCCCGCCGGGACGTTGACGGTGATGCCGTTCGTGCCGGACACGAGGACGCCGCCGATGGCAGGCCCCTGGCAATTAAGCGTGATCGCCTTGGTGATCGTCACCCCCCCGAAACCGCCGGGATCGAGACAATTGATCTCGCCGCTAGCGGCCGTCTTTGAGATCGCGCCGGCGAAGGTTTTGCAGGGCGCCGTGCGGCTGCAGGGGTTGGCGTCGTCACCGACGCCGGAGATCCAGGTGCGTGTCGCCTGTGCGGAGGCGGGCGCCGCCGTCAGCATCAGACCGAGCAACGCGGTGATTAGGGCCGTCAAAAGTCCAAATTGTTTCATTTTTCCCACCTATGTTTCAGGCCGCGCAAACTCACACGACCGGGTTATTCGGGCAAGGTGAAAATGAGGGTCTGTGACGCTTGAATTGTACCGATGTCGAACATGTGAACCGGAAGCAACCGGACGTCCGCATGACCTCCAAGCTGGATAGACCGCCGTATTCAGCGCCGGGATATCTTCAGCTTGATCCGCTTACGAACTATACCGATGACTCACAGGTTCGCCGATGGCCCGCCGTTACTCTGAATGCCGACGGACCGTCGGTCGTCACAAAACTTCGAGACGTCTACAAGCACTCAACGAACTTCGTTCACAACCAACTTGCCCGAAATCCAGTTGCACACGGGCCATCCTCTACCCCAGATCGGCGCCCGCCGCCAGCGCGGAAGCCTAAGCATGGCGGCGGCGATGGTCAACTCGACTGGGTGGTCTCCGGCAGGCCAAGGATGCGCTTGGAGATGATGTTGTTCTGGATCTCGAACGAGCCGCCGTAGATCGACATGGCCTTGCCGCCCAGCCAGCCGCGCACGGCCATCAGCTCGGCGGGGGCGAAGTCGTCGCCCTCCCAGCCCAGGCCCTGGTGGCCCATGATCTCCAGGGTTAACTCGGCTTGGGTCTGGCCGATCACCGAGGCGGAGTTCTTCAGCACCGAAGGCGCGTTGCCGGGGCTGTTGTTGCCCCTCGCCTCGGCCATGGCCCGCGCGATGGTCAGGCCGTGCGCCCGCACATGCATCAGGTGCTCGGCCAGGCGGGTGCGCAGATCCGGGTCGGCGATGCGGCCCTTTTCGTCGACCTCGACATACTTCTTGGCGACCTCATTCAGCGGGACCTGCCGCACGCCGCCCATGCGGGCGCCGGTCTGGCTGGCGCGTTCGTGCTGCAGCAGGCGCTTGCCCACGGTCCAGCCGTGGTTCAGCTCGCCCAGCACCGCGTCCTTGTCGGCGACCGCGTCGGTGATGAAGGTCTCGCAGAAGGGGCTGTCGCCGGTGATCAGCTTGATCAGGCGGGTCTCGATGCCCGGCTGGCGCATGTTGACCAGCATGAAGGTGATGCCGTCGTGCTTCTTGGCCTCAAAGTCGGTGCGCACCAGCATGCCGCACCAGTCCGACCATTGCGCGCCCGAGGTCCAGATCTTCTGGCCGTTGATCACCCAGTGGTCGCCGGCGTCGACGCACTTGGTCTGCAGCGAAGCCAGATCGGAGCCCGCGCCGGGCTCGGAATAGCCGACGCACCAGCGCAGGTCGCCGCGGACGATGGGCGGGATGTGCGTGGCCTTCTGCTCGGGCGTGCCGTAGTCGAGGATGGTCGGGCCGATCATGGTGACGCCCATGCCGAAGCCCATCAGCGGGTTGAAGGCGCCGGCGCGGTCCATCTCGTCCTGCAGCGCCCGGGCCTGCCGGCTCGACAGCCCACCGCCGCCGTACTCCTTGGGCCAGGTCGGGGCGGTCCAGCCCTTTTCGCCGATAGCCTTGAGCCAGGCGGCCCCGTCGCCCTTGGGCCGGCCGCCCTCCAGTTCGGACATGGCGATGCCCGCCTTGCCCTTCAGGGACGCCGGGAAATTGGCGGCAAGCCAAGCCTTGGCCTCGGCGCGGAAGGCGTCCAGGTCCACATCGCCAGCAGAGTCGGCCATCACGTTTCCTCAGGTGAACGGGTCTGTTTTGCGGCATTGTAATCGACTGTCGAAGGGCGAAACAGTCTGACGCGACGTCAGGCCCGCCAGGGCGGCCATCGTGGGCGCCGGGCGGATATGAACTGACCCTGGCGGAGGCGACCGATGACTGACGATGCGATCCTGCTGATCGACCACCCGGCCCCCTATGTACGGCGCCTCACGCTCAATCGGCCGTCCAAGCGCAACGCCCTCTCCAATGCGCTGCGCGGCGAAATCTTCGCCGCCCTTGAGGCCGGCGATGCGGATGGCGAGGTCCGAGTGATGATCCTGCGCGGGGCCGGGACCTGCTTCTCATCCGGCTATGACCTGTCGAGCCTTGGCGAGTTGCCCTTCCACACCGCCGGCGGCCAGGGACAGTGGGCGCGGCACGTGGTGGAGGGCTGCTTTCGCGTCTGGGATCTGGCCAAGCCGGTGATCGCCCAGGTCCACGGCTGGTGCCTGGCCGGCGGCTCGGAGCTGGCCGTGGCCTGCGACCTGGTCTACGTCGCCCACGACGCCCAGATCGGCTACCCGGCCGTGCGCGCCATGTCACCGCCGGACAACCAGTACCACGCCTGGCTGATGGGCATGCGGCCGGCCATGGAGATGATGCTGACTGGCGACGCCATGTCCGGCGACGAAGCCGTCCGGCTGGGCTTCGCCAACCGGGCCTTCGCGGCCGAGGCGTTGGAGGCCGAGGTGCTGGCGATGGCCGAGCGCGTGGCCAAGGTCGATCCCGAACTGGCGCAGCTGAACAAGCGGCTGGTGCATCGGCAGATGGAGGCGATGGGCCTGCGCGCCGGTCTTCGCGCCGGCACCGACCTGCACGCCCTGGGATGGCACACGCCGGCTTCGCGCGAATACATGGCCCAGCTGCGCCAGGGGGTAAAACAGGCGCTGACCCAGCGCGACGAGACGTTTGGCGACTACCGCACCGGCGCGGCCAAGCCGGAATAGACGTTTTTCTTGCGCCGCACGCTCCGGCATCGATAGGGTCGACGGCGCGACCAGGGGCGTCGCGGAGACGCAGGACCGGCATGGGGTTTCGCGACGCGCAGATCGCCTTCGCGGGCCACAACCGGGCTACGCATATCGGCAATCGGAAAGCCGCCGAGGCGGGCCTTGCGGCGGGGTTCGCGCTGCTGGGGAAGACGGAGCTGGCGTCGCCGCGCCTGCTGACAGGCCTGGCAGACGGCGCCGATGTCCTTGCGGTCGCGGCCTGGCGAAAGGCCGGGCTCGGGCCGATTCACGCGGTCTATCCCTTCCTGACCGATACGCCGCCGGATGAGCCCCCGGAAGGCGTCGAGACCGCGACCTGGATCGATGGTGCGGCCCTGGAAGCGGCCGGCTCCAGCGCCCACCTGGCGCAGACCCGCTGGCTGATCGCCGCCGCCGACCTGTTGGTGGTGCTGTGGGACGGCAAGGCCGGGCGGGGCGCGGGCGGCACCGCGGACGCGGTGCGGCTGGCGCTGGACGCCGGCGTTGCGGTGCTGTGGATCGAACCGGACCGGGACGCCGCGCCGCGCCTGATCTCGCCGCCGGCCTCAAGCCGCGACTACGACTTCATGGAGCTGCTCGAACAGCTTGACCGCGGCCTCGACCGCGTGGCCCCGCCGGCGACCGCGAAGGCGATCAGCGCCGCCCTGACCGCGCGAGGGTTTGACGAAGCGGAATCGGTCACCGCTTTTCCGGAACCGTCCGGCCTTGACCGCCTGCTGCACACCACGCTTTGGCGGACCTATGCGGTGTTCCGGCGCGTCCTGGGCGGATCGGTCAGGGGCGGCATCCCGGCGATCCCGCCGCCGGCGGACCTGCTGGCGGCGCCCGGCTTTGAGGCCCTGACGGCGGCCTACATCGTGGCGGACCGCCAGGCGGACCAGCTGGCCTCCATACACCGCTCCCAGCAGCTGCTGCTGTTGGCGGCGGCGGTGCTGGCCACGGCCATCGGCGTCTCGCCGGCGGTCTGGCCGCAGATCAAGATCTATGCGGTGCTCTCCGAACTGACCCTGGCCCTGATCGCCCTCGCCGTCTGGTCGGGCGCGGAGCGGGCCAGCCGCCATGAACGCTGGGGCGTGGCCCGGCGCCTGGCCGAACAGCTCCGGCTCGAGCGCGCCGCCTGGGCGCTCGGCTTAAGCTCGGTCGAGGACGCGGACGGGCTGGGTCCCGCCGTGCGAACGGCGCGCGCGGTGCGACGCCGCTCGGGACTGGCGAGCGGCGCCTTCGACGCCCAGCGAGTGTCGCGCTGGGGCGGTTGGGCGATCGACGAACTGCTGACCTCCCAGGCCGCCTATCACAAGCGCCAGGGACACAGGAACGAGGTCATCGACCATCGCATCCACGCCGGTGAGAATCTCAGCTTCGCCGTCTTTGTCGTCTGTCTGGCCGCCTTCGCCATCGCCCATGAAGCTGCCCGAGTGGCGGATTTCGAGCTGCCGCACTGGCTCGGCGGCGCGGTGCTGATGCTCAGCGCCATCATCCCCGCGATCGGCGCCGCCAGCCTGGCGCTGGAGGCCAACCTGGGGTTCCGCGAACAGAGCGAGCGCAGCCATTTCCTCGCCGAACGCCTGATCACGATCCGCGCCAGCCTTTCCAAGGCGCCGAGGCTCGACGAGCTGCAGCGCGCGGCCAAGGAGGCGATCCGCTTGCACAATTCCAGGGAAGATCGCTGGGGCGCCGAAGCCGCCCGCCGCCGTCTGCTGCGTGGGGGCTAGGATGGGGTGGAGGGACGCGTGACGCTGCTCGATGGATTGCGGAGACGCCGGCCTGGTCCGCCCCTCGCCGTTTTGCTCGGCCTGTTGCTCGCCTTCGCCTGGTCCACCGCGGCGCTAGCCGACTGGCCGCCGGATACGGGGCGCGGGTCGTGTGCGGTGACCAAGCAGGTCAATGTCGAGGCCAAGATGCGCGACGGGACCATCCTGCGCGCCGACGTCTATCGGCCGACCACAAAGGACCCCGTCCCGGTCATCCTGATGCGCACCCAGTACGGCAAGGCGGCGGCCCAGGTGGCGCCGTCCCGCTTCCAATCGCCGGACTGGTACGCCTCCCACTGCTACATCGTGGTGATCCAGGACATCCGCGGCCAGGGCGCCTCGGATGGCGCATTCTACGAGTACGCCCATGACCGCAACGATGGCTATGACAGCGTCGAATGGGCCGCGCGCCTGCCCGGCTCCAACGGCAAGGTGGGCATGTATGGCTCGTCCTACGTGGGCGCGACCCAGTGGCTGGCGGCCACCGCCGCGCCGCCGTCGCTGAAGGCCATCGTCCCCTCCAACACCGCGTCGGACTATTACGACGGCTGGACCTATGAGGACGGCGCCTTTCGCCTGGCCTTCATCGAAGGCTGGATGACGGACACGATTGCCACGAGCGCCGCGGTCAATCGCAAGGACGCTGCGACCGAAGCGGCGCTCAAGGAGGCGGCCAAGGCCCAGGCGGCGTGGTTCCGGTTCACCCCCTACGCCGAGCTGCCCTATCTGCAGCCGCAGAGCCCCGTGGTGGCGCCCTATTTCTTCGACGCCATCAAACACGCCACCGACGACGCCTATTGGCAGGCGTTCAGCATCGAGCCCCACTACGACAAGGTCGCTGTGCCGGTGCTGGCCTTCGACGGCTGGTACGACGCCTTTATCAACGGCGCCCTGCGCAACTTCGACGGCATGCGGGCCCATGGCGCGACGCCGCTGGCGCGGCAGAACCAGCGCATTGTCATCGGCCCGTGGGAGCATATCGGCTGGGGCCGGCCGGACAGCCCCGTCAGTCCGCGCCTGAAGGCGCTAGGCCCGGTGGCCAACAGCCCCGTCACCGAGCTCTCGCTCGCCTGGTTCGACCATTTCCTGAAAGGCGCCGACAATGGCGTCGATGGCGGCCCGCGCGTCGACTACTTCCTGATGGGCGAGAACAAATGGCATGTGGCCCACGAGTGGCCGCTCGCCGCGACCCAGTACCAGACCTGGTATCTCTCCAGCGGCGGCCACGCCAACTCGTCCATGGGCGATGGCGCGCTAACGCCCGCGCCCGTCGTCAAGGGCGCGCCCTCCGACCAGTTCACCTATGATCCGACCAACCCGGTCCCCAGCGTCGGCGGCCACTCCTGCTGCTCCTGGGCCTCGGGCCCGCAAGGCCAGTTCGACCAGTCGGCGATCGAGCAGCGGCCGGACATTCTGGTTTTCTCCAGCGCCCCGCTGACCGAGCCAATGCAGATTACTGGCCCCATCACGGTGATGCTCTACGCCAGCTCCAGCGCGCCCGACACCGACTTCACCGCCAAGCTGGTGGACGTGTTCCCGGACGGCACGGCGGTGAACCTGGCCAACGGGATCCAGCGCGCCAGCTTCCGCGCCTCGCTCACCACGCCGACGCCGATCGAGCCGGGGCAGCCCTATCCCTACAAGATCAACGTCTGGCCCACCGCCAACCTGTTCGCCAAGGGTCACCGCATCCGCCTGGAGATCTCCTCCAGCGACTACCCCCAGTTCGCCCCCAATCCCAACACCGGCGAGCCGTTCGGAACCAGCAGCAAGACCCAGCCGGCAACACAGACCATCCTGCACGACTACACCCACGCCTCGGCCATCATCCTGCCGGTGATCCCGGCCGGCGCGAGCGGGGTGGGCGCGGATGCGGTGGTGAAGTGAAGAGCGGGCCGCCAACCGCGCCTGGCCTAATTCGGTGACAGTGCACTTAGTTCTGCGGCTCCGGTCCATCGCGCTCGGTGCAAGCCGAATTAAGTGCACTGTCACCGAATTAGTCACCGAATTAGGACCGCATCCCCGCAGCTTCACGCCGTCGCTGCCGCTCGTGTAGGGTCCGGCCGCTAACCCAGGGAGACCCGCATGAGCCTTCGCCGCTACTGCCTCGCGCTGGACATGGTCGACGATGCGGCGCTGATCGCCGAGTACGAACGTTGGCACGCGCCGGGCGGGGTCTGGCCGGAAGTGATCGCCGACCTGCGCCACCAGGGCGTCGTGAACATGGAAATCTGGCGGGTGGCCAACCGCCTGCTGATGATCGTGGAGTCGACCAAGGACTTCCCGACCAAACGCACCCTGCCGCCCCGGATCGACGCCTGGGAGACGATGATGGCCAAGTTCCAGCAGGCCCTGCCCGGCGCCGCGCCCGGCGAGAAATGGATGCCGCTGACCAAGGTATTCGACATTGCTGATCAGGCTTGAGGATGTTCCGTTCAGATCGACCCAAAATCCGCTCGTCCCGGTCTGCGCACATAGGCGGTGAGTTAGGGGCGCGCCATAGAGGCAGCCGCCGTGAGACCGAGCGCTCATCGTCTACCGCCGTAGCAGCGGCCCGGCCCCCTCAGTCGCTTCGCGACAGCTCCCCCATCGGCGGAGCGATTAGGAACACAGCGCCGCGTCACAGTAAATCGCTCCCCCATTGGGGGAGCTGTCCCGAAGGGACTGAGAGGGCCTATTCCGCGGCCGTGAAGCTGCAAGCACCTCCACAAACCGCCCGATGGGCGCCTTACCGCCCGTGTGTGATTGCCGGGATGAGCGGTGATTTATTCGGACGAATTGGGTCCAGCGCGGCCGATCGCATCCTAAGGAGCCGCCCTTGTCTTTGACCATCGAACGGATCGAAGCCTTCGACGTGCGCTTCCCCACCTCGCGCTGGCTGGACGGGTCGGACGCGATGAATCCGGACCCGGACTATTCCGCCGCCTATGCGGTGATCCACACCAGCGACTTAGGCCTGACCGGGTGGGGCTTCACCTTCACCATCGGCCGCGGCAACGACCTGTGCGTCGCGGCGATCAAGGCCATGGCGCCGATGCTGGAGGGGCGCGACCTGGCGGCCATCGCCGGCGACATGGGCGGCTTCTGGCGCAGCCTCGCGGGCGACAGCCAGCTGCGCTGGCTGGGGCCGGAAAAGGGCGTCGTCCACCTGGCCCTGGCCGCCGTGGTCAACGCGGTCTGGGATCTGCTGGCCAAGCAAGCGGGCCTGCCGGTCTGGAAGCTGATCGCCGGCTTCTCGGCGGAGGAGCTGGTCCGCACCATCGACTTTCGCCACATTACCGACGCGCTCGACCGGCCCGAGGCGATCGACATCGTTCACCGTGCGCAGGCGAAACGCGGCGAGATCACCCCCATCCTCGAGGCCAAGGGCTATCCCGCCTACACCACCTCCGCCGGCTGGCTGGGCTATCCGGACGCCAAGATCATCAAGCTGTGCGCCGAGGCGGTGTCTGATGGCTGGGGCGCGATCAAGATCAAGGTCGGGCGCGATCTACAGGACGACATCCGCCGCTGCGGCATCGTGCGCAAGGCCATCGGCGCGCGGCTGATGATGATCGACGCCAACCAGGTCTGGGAGGTCCAGGAGGCCATCGACCACATCCGCGCGCTGGCCAGGTTCGAGCCCTACTGGATCGAGGAGCCGGTCAGTCCCGACGACATCCTCGGCCACGCCGCGGTCCGCAAGGCGGTGGCGCCGGTCAAGGTCGCCACCGGCGAGCATGCCCACAACCGGGTGATGTTCAAGCAGCTGCTTCAGGCCGAGGCGATCGACGTGGTGCAGTTCGATTGCACCCGCCTTGGGGGCGTCAACGAAGCCTTGGCGGTGCTGCTGCTGGCGGCCAAGTTCAACACGCCGGTCTGTCAGCACGCCGGCGGGGTGGGCCTGTGCGAGGTCGGCCAGCACCTGTCCTTCGTCGACGCCCTGTGCGTGAGCGGCTCGCTGGAGAACCGCATGCTGGAACACGCCGGGCACCTGCACGAGCACTTCGTCGACCCGATCCGGATCGAGGCCGGCCGCTACCGCGCCCCCGAGGCGGCAGGGTTCAGCACCGAGCTGAAGGCAGACAGCCTGAGCGACTATACCTTCCCCAACGGCGCGGCCTGGCGCGCCCTAAAGGAGACGTCATGAGCGACAGACTTGCCGGCAAACGGGCGCTGGTCACCGCCGCGGCGGCCGGGATCGGGCGCGCCATCGCCCTGGCTTTCGCGGCCGAGGGGGCGGACGTGCTGGCTACCGACATCGATGAGGCCGGGCTCACGGCGTTATCGGCGCCGGGCCTGCGCACCCAGCGGCTCGACGTCACCGACGCCGGCGCGATCAAGGCGCTGGTTTCCGCCGAGCCGGCCTTCGACATCCTGGTCAACGCCGCCGGCCGGGTCGATCACGGCACGATCCTGGACTGCTCCGACGAGGTCTGGGGCAAGGCGTTCGACCTCAACGTCGGGTCCATGCACCGGATGATCAAGGCCGTCCTGCCCGGCATGCTCGCTCAGAAGCGCGGCGCGATCGTCAACATCGGCTCTGTGGCCTCGAGCCTCAAGGGCGCGCCGAACCGCTATGTCTATGGCGCCACCAAGGCCGCGGTGATCGGCCTGACCAAGGCGGTCGCGGTGGATTTCGTCGGCCAGGGCATCCGCTGCAACGTCATCTGCCCGGGCACCGTCGATACGCCCTCCCTGGCTGGACGCATCGCCGCCGCCGCCGACCCAGACGCAGCGCGGCGCGACTTCATCGCGCGCCAGCCGATGGGCCGCCTGGGCACGGCGGAAGAGATCGCCAGTCTGGCGCTGTATCTGGCCAGCGACGAGGCCAGCTTCACCAGCGGCGCCGTCCACATCATCGACGGCGCCTGGAGCGCCTAGCCTGACCTTCGCGCGTTACGCCTTGGGCGCCCACGCCCGATGTTGATATGGAAGTCAAATGTCAGTCGCCTTCACCCGCGAAGAGGACCTGGAGACCCGGGCGTCGGACATTCCCGACCGGCCGATCTCGGCTGCCCCCAACCTGGTCACCGAATCCGGGCTGGCGCTGATCGAACAGGCGCTGGCCGAGGCGCGGGCCGCCTATGCCGCCGCCCAGACCGAGGGCGGCGTCAGCGCCGACCGCACCGCCATGGCGCGGGCGACGCGGGACCTGCGCTACTGGTCCGCCCGCCGCGCCAGCGCCCAGCTCACCGAGCCGGCGCTCGATGGCGATGTGGTCCAGTTTGGACGCACCGTCGAGGTGGAGCGCGAGGATGGCCGCCGGCAGACCTTCCGCATCGTCGGCGAGGACGAGGCCGATCCCGCCGCCGGCAGCATCTCCTATGTGTCGCCCCTGGCCCGCGCCCTGATGGGCAAGGCGGAGGGCGATGTCGTGACCGTCGCCGGCGAGGTCGAGATCATTTCAGTGCGGTAGACGGACGCGGGACTTGACCCTCGTCAATGCATTGCGGTGACAGGCCACTCAATCGTATCTTCGGGCTCTACGGGTAAGCAGACCAAGGGATGCCGGTCATGGCCGAAGGTGCAGTCGATCTGAAGAACGAGGCCCGGACCCGGGCCAAGTCGATCCCGCTGAACGACATCAATGTCACCGACATCGAACTGTGGCGCACCGACACCGTCTGGCCCTACTTCGAGCGCCTGCGCAAGGAAGACCCGGTCCACCTGCATCCCGCCGATCACCATGAGGATGGCGCCTTCTGGTCGGTGACCAAGTACAACGACATCATGGCGGTGGACACCAACCACGCCGCCTTCTCGTCCGAGCCATCGATCACCATCTTCGATCCCAAGGAAGATTTCGTGATGCCGATGTTCATCGCGATGGATCCGCCAAAACACGATCAGCAGCGCAAGACCGTCAGCCCGATCGTCTCGCCGCAGAACCTGCACCTGATGGAGCCGCTGATCCGCAGCCGGATCACCAAGACCCTGGACGAGCTGCCCATCGGCGAGACCTTCGACTGGGTCGACCGGGTGTCGATCGAACTGACCACCCAGATGCTGGCGACGCTGTTCGACTTCCCTTGGGAGGATCGCCGCAAGCTGACCCGCTGGTCCGACGTCGCCACCGCCGCGGAAGACTCCGGCCTGTTCGTCACCGACGATCCGGACACCGAACGGAAGATGGAGCTGTTCGAGTGCGTCGACTACTTCACCCGGCTGTGGAACGAGCGGGTCAACGCCGAGCCCAAGGGTGATCTGATCTCCATGCTGGCGCACGGCGAGGCCACCCGGAACATGGACCGGATGGAGTATCTCGGGAACCTGATCCTGCTGATCGTCGGCGGCAACGACACCACCCGCAACAGCATGTCCGGCTCGGTGCTGGCCATGCACCAGAACCCCCAGCAGCTGGCCAAGCTGCACGCCGACCACAGCCTGGTGCCGTCCATGGTCTCCGAGACCATCCGCTGGCAGACCCCGCTGGCGCACATGCGCCGCAACGCCACCCAGGACATCGAGCTGGGCGGCAAGACCATCAAGAAGGGCGACAAGGTCATCATGTGGTACGCCTCGGGCAACCGGGACGACGAGGTGATCGACAACCCCAACGCCTACATCATCGACCGCCCGCAACCACGCCGGCATCTGTCCTTCGGGTTCGGCATCCACCGCTGCGTCGGCAACCGCCTGGCCGAGCTGCAGCTGACCATATTGTGGGAGGAGATCCTCGCCCGGTTCCCCGAGATTCAGGTGGTGGATGAACCCCGCCGCGTGCCGTCGGCCTTCGTGCGCGGCTATGAGCAGATGAACGTGGTGATCCCACGCCGGTATTGATCACCGGTCGGGGTTGCTGGAGCGGCTTGGGTTCGAGTTGAATCGATCAGCCGGCGCTGGCCCCCACCGTCGCTCCGCTACGCTTCGCGCCACCTCCCTCTGTCTTCGCTTCGCTCGCGGGGGAGGAGGAAGACAGCGCGGACCTCGTTTCTCCTCACCCCACGCGTAAGCGAGAGGGGAAGGTGGCGCGGCGCTGGAGCGTAGCGGAAGCGACGTGACGGTGGGGGCCAGCGCCGGCGGAAGCCTGACTCCAGCCTAAGCCTTTTCGCTGGAGCCCTGCCACTGCCGGACCGGGCCGACGTCCATATGCACGAAGTTGTCGGCCGGGTAGTAGCCGACGCCCCCGCGCCCCAGGCTCAGCGCCGTCTGGTGTAGCCTGGCCAGATCCACGTCCGGCAGGCGGATATCGATGGCCAGGCCCTGCATGTGCAGGCTCTTGCTGGCGACGCCGTTGCTGCGGGCGTGCAGCATGGCGTTGGTCTTCAGCGAGCGATAGCCGGAGATCACATGGAAGGGGCCTCTGGTCTGGACCCGGAGCGCAACGTCGTTGAGCAGGTCGAGCAGGCGCGGGTCCATCGGATGGACATCGCCGCTGCGGTAGTCGCGCAGCACATGGTTCACCGCCGACAGTTCGCCGGGAACATAGCGTCCGTTCCGCCAGTAGACCGCCTCGAGGGACTCGTTCGTGTGCAGGCTGTGCAGGGCGAGGCGTCGCTGCGACGGCAGCGCGCCGGCGATCGCCGGGGACACAAGCGTGGATGCCGCCGCCGAGGCGGCCAAGCCGGCGCCCAGCTTCAGGAGATGGCGCCTATTGGTTGGTGTCATTGGTCTCGCGATGCCGGAGGCCCCACCGCCGATTGGCGCGGTCGTTACCCATGCGCCGATGCAATCACAAGCGTGGCGGTTTGGGTTTTCGCGTCGGCGGTCCAGCCGAGCTAAGGATCGCGACAACCGGTCGCGGGGCGAAGCTTCATCTTGGCCGAAGCGGATGGCGGGCGGCGCATTTGGTCACAAGCCGCTTCAGCCGGCGACGTTTGGGGCTAATGTCCCGCTTGGGCGTGAGAACAGGTTGCCCATGGCGGGAGCCTGCGGCAACGGCGGACCTGCGTGCCGCGTTAGCACCAAAGACGTCGCCTCGCGGAGGGTTTCATGGCTGCTCGACCGACTTGGCAAGGCCATCTGCGCCTGTCGCTGGTGACCTGTCCGGTGGCGCTCTACACCGCCACCCAACCCGGCGGCGAAGTGCATTTCAACATGCTGCACAAGACGACCCACAATCGAATCCGCATGGTCCCCACCGATCCGGACCTGGGCCCGGTCGAGCGCAGCGACTTGGTGAAGGGCTATGAGTACGAGAAGGGCGAATACATCGTCCTGACCGAGGACGAGATCGACGATGTGCGGCTGGAGAGCACCAGGACCATCGACATCGAACGGTTCGTCGAGGCCGGTTCGATTGACCGGCTCTATTGGGACAATCCCTATTTCCTGGCCCCCGACGGCAAGCTGGCGATCGAGGCCTTCACGGTGATCCGCGAGGCGATGGAGCGGACCAAACAGATCGCGCTGGGCCGGGTGGTGATGCATCAGCGCGAACGGATGCTGGCCATGGAGCCCAGGGGCGCCGGCATGATCGCCTGGTCCCTCCGCACCCACGACGAGGTGCGCGATCCGGCCGATTTCTTCGACGACATTCCCGGCAAGAAGCCCGACCCGAAGATGATCGCCATCGCCGAGAAGATCATCGAGCAGCAGGAAGGTCCGTTCGATCCGACGGAGTTCAACGACCGCTACGAGGACGCCCTGCGCGCCCTGATCGCGGAGAAACAGTCCGGCAAGGGGCGCAAGGTCAGCGCGCCGGAGCCCGACGACGGCAAGGTGGTCGACCTGATGGCCGCGCTGCAGAAGAGTCTGGGCGGCAAGGGCAAGCCGGCGGCCAAGGCCAAGGCGCATCGGCGGAGGGCAGGCTGAGCGGCAATTGCTCCCCCGCTGGGGGAGCCAGTCGGCGAAGCCGACTGAGGGGGCGAGTGTAAACGTCAAGCGCCGTCGTAGCGGCGAGGCCCCCTCCACCGCTTCGCGGTCCCCCTCCCCCATCGGGGGAGGAATTGCGGCCCAGCGGATCGAGGTAATTTCAGCCCCTCAGCCGCCCCTCCCGAGCTTCTTGATCGCGGCGCCCAGATCGCGCGCGCCCTCGTCATAGCCGTCCCAGGCGGTGAGCTTGTCCACCAGCGCCGGGGCGGTGCGGATCGTGAAGCGCTTCGGCTCGAGGCCCTTGCGCACCTGGCTCCACGCCACCGGCATCGACACCGTGGCGCCCGGCCTGGCGCGCGGCGACAGCGGCGCGACCGCGGTGCTGGTGCGGTCGTTGCGCAGGTAATCGAGGAAGATCTTCCCGCCGCGCTGGGCCTTGGACATGTTGACGAGATAGCGGCCCGGGCGATCGGCGGCCATGCGGACGCAGACCTCGCGGGCAAACGCCTTGGCGGTTGGCCAGTCCAGACCTGTCTTGCCGGCCTTCAGCGGGGTGACCACATGCAGCCCCTTGCCGCCGGTGGTCTTGCAGAAGGCGACCAGCCCCAGGGACTCGATCCGCTCGCGCACCTCATTGGCCGCGTCGATCACCGCGTCGAAGGCCAAGTCCGGCGCCGGGTCGAGATCGAACACCAGCCTGCCCGGGACCTCCGGCTGGCCTGGCTGACAATTCCAAGGATGCAGCTCAGTGGCGGCGACCTGGGCGGCGGCGATCAGGCCCTCGATGCGGTCGATCCGCAAGTAGGGCTGCTTGTCTCCGCTCACGGTCACCTGTTCGATCAGGTTGGACTGGCCCTTCATGGCGTGGCGCTGGAAGAAGCGCTCGCTGTCGATGCCGTCCGGCGTGCGGACGATGGAACAGGGCCGGCCAGCGATGTGCGGGATCATCCAGGCGCCCACCGCCTCGAAGTAGCGGGCCAGGTCGAGCTTGGAGGCTGGCGGCTCATGGTCCGCCGGCGGCCACAGCACCTTGTCCGGGTGGGACAGGGCGACGCCCAGAACGACCGAGGGACCGGTCTTGCCGGCGGGCCTGGCGGCAGGTCTTGGCTCGGCGAGCTCCGCCGTCTCGACCGGTTCGGGAACCTCCGCCTCAACCTCCTTGGCCGGCTTGTCCTCGCGCAGGCCCTTGAAGGCGGCCTGGCGGATATTGCCGTCGCCGGTGAAACCGGCGTACTCAATCTCAGCCACTAGCTCCGGCTTGAGCCAATGGATGTTGGCCGCCGGCTTCGGCGCGCCCGGCCCGGCGAAGGGCGATTGCTTTGCCTCCAGCGCCTTCAGCTTGGGCATCAGCCGGGAAACGGTCTCGCGGCCGAAGCCCGTGCCGACGCGGCCCACGTGCACCAGCTTGCCGTCGCGCCAGACGCCGGCGATCAGCGAGCGGAAGGCGCCGTCGGTGGTGGTCCAGCCGCCAAGCACCACCTCATGGCCGGCGCGGCATTTTGACTTCAGCCAGGTTTCGCCCCGCCCCGAACGATACGGCGCATCGAGGGCCTTGGAGACGATCCCTTCCAGCGACAGGCGGCAGGCCGAACTCAACACCGCCTCCCCGGCGTTGGTGAAATGTTCGACGTAGCGCAGCCGCTCGTCGCCCTCGCCCAGCAGCGCCTTCAGCCGCGCCTTGCGGTCCAACAGCGGCGCCTTGCGGAGGTCCTCGCCGCCTTCGAACAGCAGGTCGAAGACGAAGTAGATCAGGTCGTCGGTCTTCTTCTCTGACAGCGCGGCCTGCAGGCCGGCGAAGTCGGGCGAGCCGTGCGCATCAAGGGCGACGATTTCGCCGTCGAGGATGGCGTCGGGGAGGGCCGCGCCGGCCTTGGCGATGGCCGGGAACCGCCCGGTCCAGTCCAGCCCCCCGCGCGTACGCAGCACTGCGCGGCCGCCCTCGACGCGCATCTGAATGCGATAGCCGTCGAACTTGATCTCGTGGATCCAGCCTTCACCGCCAGGCGGCCGGTCGACACGCTTGGCCAGCTGGGGCGCGATGAAGTCCGGCATGGCGGCGGCCGCCTTGGGCGGTTTGGTCTTGGGCGCCGGCTTGGGCGCGGGGTCCGCCTCGCCGTCCGCACGATCGCTGTTCCAAACCGCATCAGCGGGCCGCCGTTTGGCGTTGATGAAGGGCTTGGGCGCCTTGCCCTTGCCGGCGGCGATCTCGTCCATGTCTCGCCCCGAGGCCACCGAGGAGGCGGTCTCCTCGAGAAAGTCCTTGTCGCCCTCATGGGCGTAGACGTCATGGTGTTTGATCAAGAGCCAGTTGTCGTGGGTCTCGCGATCGCGCCGCTTGAGCCGGACCAGCACCCAGCCGCCCTTCATCCGCTCGCCATCGAACACGATCTTCAGCTCGCCGCGCTTCAGGCCCTTGTCGACGTCGAAGCCCGGCTCCGGCGCCCACCAGCCGCGGTCCCACAGCATCACCGTCCCGCCGCCGTACTGGCCCTTGGGGATGGTCCCTTCGAAGTCTCCGTAAGCGATCGGGTGATCCTCGACCTGCACCGCCAGCCGCTTGTCGTGCGGATCGCGCGAGGGTCCGCGCGTCACCGCCCAGGACAGGAAGACGCCGTCGTGCTCCAGGCGCAGATCGTAGTGGAGCCGGCTGGCGGCGTGCTTCTGGATCACAAAACGCGCGCGCCCGGACACCGGCGCGTCGACGTCGCCGGAAGGCTCGGACGTGACGCCGAAGTCCCGCTTGGACTGGTAGGTCGCAAGGCTGCGATGTCTGATCGGCGCGTGTGGGGCCATGGTCGCCAAACAATAGCTCAGCGCGGAGGTTCCCGGGCGGCGGCGACGCCGGCCAGGTCAGCGCGCCGCGCCGGATTCAGGCGTGGTCCACCGTCTCGCCCTCGCTGGAATGCGCCAGACCGTGGTTCATCGCAAAGATGCCGACCGCCAGGATGACGACCCCGGTGATCAGCGCGCCGAAAAAGCCGGTGGGCGTGCAGAACCACAGGGTGAGCACGGCGATCATCGCCGCCAGGACGATGGCGACCCATTTCAAGCCAAGCATGAAGTGGTGGTAGCTGCCGGCGTGAACCGCCAGATCGCCGGGGTTGGTGTTGATGTCTTTTGACAAGGCGAAATCCTCCAGTAACGCTGCTGAGAACGCGCCCATGGGATCAACGGCCAGGTCGTTCAGGAGTTGCCGAGCGACCAACCTCGATCAAAGCGGGCCTACTGAATGGCCGCCTGCATGTCCTCCAGGGCGACCTGTTTGGTTTCGGGGAAATATAGCAGAACAACCACAAACTGCACCGCCATCATGCCGGCGAAGAAGACGAAGGGCGCCCCCTTCGACGTGGCGGCGACTAGGGGAAAGAGGGTGGCGATCACCGCGTCCATGAACCAGTGGGTCGAGCTGCCGAGGCTCTGGCCGCGGGCCCGGATCGCGGTGGGAAAGACCTCGCTGATGTAGACCCAGATCACCGCGCCCTGGCTGAAGGCAAACGCGGCGATGAAGCCGATCAGCATCCAGAGCAAAAGGTTCAAATGCTGGCCGGTGAGGAAGATCAGCGCCGTGCCGGTGAGGGCGATCACCAGCCCCACCGAGCCGATCAGCAGCAGCCGCTTGCGTCCGACCCGGTCGATCACGGTCAGGGCGAGCATGGTGAAGACCAGGTTGGTGGCGCCGATGATCACCGACTGCTGGTCGGCGGACACCTTGCTGAAGCCGGCGGCGGCGAAGATGTCGTTGAGATAGTAGAGGATCGCATTGATCCCGGAGAGCTGGTTGAAGGCGGCGATGCCCAGGGCCAGCAGGATCGGCTTGCGATGCAGCCGCCAGCTGATGCGCTGGCGGGCCTCGCCCTCGCCCTGCGCGAGCACGGCGACGTCGGCGTCGGTATCCGGCGCGCCGATGGCCTCAAGCACGACCTTGGCCTCGTCTCGACGGCCCTTGATGGCCAGCCAGCGGGGGCTTTGCGGGATGGTGAAGAGCAGGCCGAACAACAAAAGCGCCGGCGCCAGCGTCACGGCGAACTTCCAACGCCACTCGTCCGCGCCGAGGCCCAGCCCGCCGATAAGCCAGTTGCTCAGGTAGGCGACCAGGATGCCGAACACGATGTTGAACTGGAAGGCGCCGACCATCAGGCCGCGCCGCGCGGGCGGGGCGATCTCGGCGATATAGACCGGCGCCAGCACCGAGGAGGCGCCGATGGCCAAACCCGCCACCACCCGGAACACCATCAGCATGGCCCAGCTGGGCGCCAGCGCGCAGCCGATCCCGGAGACGATATAGGCCACGGCGATCGCTCGCAGGCAGGCGCGGGCGCCGAAGCGGTCGCCCGGCTGGCCCGCCAACAGCGCGCCGGCGAGGGTGCCCCACAGGGCGCTCGACACGGTCCAACCGAGCATCACCGGCGAAAGGTCGAACGCGGTCCGCAGCGCCTGGGTCGTGCCGGAGATCACCACCGTGTCGAAGCCGAACAGCAGACCGGCGACGCCTCCGACCAGCACGCCTCGAATCAAGGTCGATCTCATGCGGCGTCCCTCCCCTGTCGCGCTCCGCCCTGTTTGATGGTTCATGGAACCCGGGCTGGAATCGATGTCGCAAGGCGCGACGGCGCGACCCGGTTGGGATAAGACCCTTAACGGGGTTCAAGGTCAAAAAGTCTTGGGAGGGGCTTGGCGATGAATTGGGGATCGACGATGCTTGGCCGCCTGTTCGGCCTGCTGTTCGCGGCGGCGCTGGTGGCTGGGCCTGCCAACCGGGCCACGGCGCAGACCAAGCCGCCGCCAATCCCGGCCTACTTCAACCTCATCGAGCGCCTGAACTCCCTGGCCAAACTGCCCGACGGGACCTGGAAGGTGCACGCCGGCGACATTCCGCACGGCGAGACGCTTGGCCTGGACGACAGTGGTTGGCCCAGCCTGGCGGACTTCAAGTCGTCTTCGGCGACCGCGTTCGAGGGCGTGTGGTTTCGCCAGACCTACACCGTTCCCAAGACGCTCGGCGGCTATGACATGGCCGGCGCTCGTGTCTGGTTCCATTTCTCCCGCGATCGCCAGATCGTCTACTTCAATGGCCGCCGCGTCGCCCTGGGCGAAGACCTCGAACCCATCGTGCTGTTCGAAAACGCCAAGCCGGGCGAGACCGTCACTGTGGCCGTCAAGGTATTGCCCGACCCGCGCAACGACGACCGCTTCAAGGCGGCCACGCTCAGGGTCGAATTCCCGAACGTCCATCCGGCGCCCGACGACATCCGCAAGGAATTCCAGTCGGCCGTGCTGCTGATTCCCTCCTTCGCGCCGGGCGATCAGGCCAAGCTGGACGCCCTGGCGGACGCGGCCAAGGCGGTCGATCTCGCCGCGCTGGACGCCCACGACCAGGGACGGTTCAACGCCAGCCTGAAGACAGCGCAGGCCAGGCTGGAGGCGATGAAGCCCCTGCTGGGCCAGGGCGTCTTCCATGTGGTCGGCCAGTCGCACATGGACGCGGCATGGCTGTGGCCCTGGACCGAGACGGTGGACGTGGTCCGCCGCACCTTCCAAAGCTCGCTGCAGCTGATGTACGAGTACCCACAGTACACCTACAGCCAGTCCGCGGCCCAATATTACGAGTGGATGGCGCAGAAATACCCGGACATGGCCGCCGAGATCGCCCGGCGCATCAAGGAGGGCCGCTGGGAGGTGGTGGGCGGCATGTGGGTCGAGCCGGACCTGAACATGCCCGACGGCGAGTCGCTGGTGCGCCAGCTCTTGGTCGGCAAGCGCTGGTTCAAGCAGGCCTACGGCGTCGACGTGCGGATCGGCTGGAACCCCGATTCCTTCGGCTACACCCTGCAGCTGCCGCAGATCTACAAGAAGAGCGGCGTCGACTATTTCGTCACCACCAAGATGACCTGGAACGACACCAACCGGCTGCCGTTCTCGCTGTTCTGGTGGCAGTCGCCGGACGGCTCCAAGGTGCTGACCTATCTGCCGCAGAGCTTCAATGAGGACCTGGATCCGGGCCGGCTGAGCAACAATCTCAGCATCGAACGCAAGCGGGCGACCGGCGAGACCGAGCTGATGGACCTCTACGGCGTCGGCGACCACGGCGGCGGCCCGACCCGGGTCAGCATCGACGAGGGCCTGCACTGGACAGACCCCAATCTGGTCGCGCCGACGTATGAGTTCGGCACGGCGCAGTCCTTCTTCAATGCGGTCGAACCGACCATCGCAGCCGACAGCCCGAGCTGGAACTACGCCTCCATCGCCAAGGGCTACACGCCCCCGCCGGCCGTGGCGGACAAGGTGTCGATCCCCACCTGGACCAGCGACCTCTACCTTGAATACCACCGCGGCGTTTACACCGGCCAGGCCAACCAGAAGCGCAACAACCGCAACGCGGAAGTGGCGATGCTGAATGCCGAGAAATGGTCCTCGCTCGCCTGGCTGGGCGGCCAGGCCTATCCGACCGCGGAGCTGACCGAAGACTGGAAGAAGGTGCTGTTCAACCAGTTCCACGACCTGCTGCCCGGCTCCGGCATCGGCCCGATCTACAAGGACGCGCAGAAGGACTACGACGTGGTCCGCTGGTCGACCAACGAGATTTCCGCCCACGCCCTGTCGGCCACCGCGGCGCAGATCAATACCGGCGCCAACGCCACCCAGCCCGGCGCGCCGGTGGTGGTTTTCAATCCTCTGGGCTGGGCGCGATCCGGCGAAGTGATGGTCAAACTCCAACTGCCGAAGGCCGCGCCGAGTGGCGGCCGGCTCGACGTGCTCGACCCTTCGGGCCATGCCTCGCCCTATGGCGCGGAGGTGGTGTCCAGCGACCCGCACACCGGGATGGTGGAGCTGAAGATCCGCACCGATGACGTGCCGGCGCTGGGCTACAAGGTGCTCTATGTGCTGCCGCGCGCGGCGCACGGACCGGCCAAGCCCGAAATCGCCCTGGCCCAATCGCCGGCGAGCTACACGCTGGAGGACGCCGGCCTGAGGGTGGTGATCGACAGGTCCACCGGCTGCATCACCAGCCTCTATGACAAGCACGCCAACGTCGAGAGCCTGGCCAAGGACGGCTGCGGCGGCCAGCTACAGGCCTACAAGAACCTGCCGAAAGAGTATGACGCCTGGAACGTCGATCCGGGCACTTATGACGTGGCGCCGACCCTGGTCGACGGAGTCGACTCCGTCGCGGCGACCACGGTGGGGACCGACCCCGCGGTGCGGATCACCCGCACGTGGCAGAACTCCAAGTTCGTCCAGACCATCAGTCTGAAGCCCGCCTCGAGCCTGGTGGACATCGACAACGAGGTGGACTGGCATGAGACCCACATCCTGCTGAAGGCCGCCTTCCCGCTGGCCGCGACCGGTCCGTTCGCAACCTTCGAGGTTCCCTATGGGACCATCCAGCGGCCGACGACGCGCAATAACAGCTGGGAGAAGGCGCAGTTCGAAGTGCCTGCCCTGCGCTGGGGCGACCTGGGCGACGGGACGCACGGCGTCAGCCTGATCAACAGCTCCAAATATGGCTATGACGCCGTCGGAAACCTGCTGCGGCTGACCCTGCTGCGGTCGGCCAAATCGCCCGATGCCCAGGCGGACATGGGCTATCACCACTTCCACTTCGCCCTCTACCCACACCCGGGAGACTGGAAGACGGCGATGACCGAGCGGAGGGGGTATGAATACAACTATCCCCTGACGGCGATCGCGACCTCCGCCCACCCCGGACCGCTGCCCACCCAGCACTCCTTCGCCGCGCTGAACGCGGACAATGTCGTGCTGACGGCGATGAAGAAGGCCGAGGACTCCAACGCCCTGGTCTTCCGGGGCTACGAGTGGGCCGGCAAGGACGGAACGATCGAACTGCATGTCCCGCCGGGCGCCACCGGCGCGACGCTGACCAACATGCAGGAGACGCCTGAGGGCGAGGCGCTGCCGGTGGCCGGCGATGTGGTGCGGGTTCCGGTCCATCCGTTCGAGATCATCACCCTGCGCGTGGATTACCCGAGCGGTGGGCCTGCCCCTGTCCACTAGCGGAAGCACTGAATGACCAGTGAGATCGACGAGACGCACGATCCTAGCCGGCGCAGCTGGGTCGCGGGCGCAGACGGCCACGCGGATTTCCCGATCCAGAATCTGCCGCTGGGCGTCTTCTCGACCGGCAGCGGCCCGTCCCGGGGCGGCGTAAGGATCGGCGACCGGGTTGTCGATCTGACCGCGCTCTGCGCGGTTGGCTTGCTCGAAGGAGACGCCCTGACGGCCGGGCGGGCGGCCAACGGAGCGGACCTCAATCCGCTGCTGGCGTTGGGCGCCGGGCCAAGGCGCGCGCTGCGGCGGCGCCTATCGGAAATGTTGTCGGACCCACGCCATCAAGCCGCCGTCGAGCCGATCCTGGTCGACCTCGCCCGATGCCGCATGCACCTGCCGGCGAGCATCGGTGACTACACCGACTTCTACGTCGGCATCAATCACGCCACCAATATTGGCCGCCTGCTCCGCCCGGATAACCCGCTGCTGCCCAACTACAAACATGTGCCGATCGGCTATCACGGGCGGGCGTCATCGGTGCGGGTGTCCGGCGAGCCGGTTCGGCGCCCCAGCGGCCAGACCAAGGCGCCGGACGCCGAGGCGCCGACGGTCGGCCCCTCCCGCCGGCTGGACTATGAGCTGGAGCTGGGCGTCTGGATCGGACCGGGCAACGCCCTGGGCCAGCCGGTGGCGATCGCCGACGCTGGCGCGCAAGTCGCGGGCCTTTGCCTGCTCAACGACTGGTCGGCGCGGGACGTCCAGGCCTGGGAATACCAGCCGCTGGGGCCGTTTCTGGCCAAGAACTTCCTGACCAGCGTCTCGCCGTGGGTCGTCACCGCCGAGGCGCTGGCGCCCTTCCGCATCAGCCAGGCCGCGCGGCCGGAGGGCGACCCGAAGCCGCTGCCCTACCTCTGGGATGACGGCGACCAGGCCGGGGGCGCCTACGCCCTCACGCTTGAGGTCGCCATCGGCTCGGCGCGCATGCGGGACCAAGGCCTTCCGCCGCATCGGCTCAGCCAGGTCGCGGCGTCGAACATGTACTGGACCCTGGCCCAGCTGGTCGCCCACCACACCTGCGGCGGCTGCAACCTCAGGCCGGGCGACCTGCTAGGCACGGGCACAATCTCCGCCCCGACCGACGATGGGCTCGGCAGCCTGATGGAGATCAGCCGGGGCGGCCAGGCGCCGATCACCCTGCCGACGGGCGAGACACGGAGCTTCCTGGAAGACGGCGATGAGGTGGTCTTCACCGGCAAGGCTCACGCCGAGGGTTTCGTCCCGATCGGCTTCGGCGAATGTCGCGGCGTGGTGGTCGCCGGACGATGATCCTTCTGCACAGCTATTGGCGCTCGACCGCCGCCTACCGGGTGCGGATCGCGCTGAACCTGAAGCGGCTGGACTATCAGCAGATCACTCACGACCTGCGCGCCGGCGAACAGGCCAGCGGCGCCTATGCAGCGATCAACCCGCAGAAGCTGATTCCAACGCTTGAAGCCGACGAGTTGGTGCTGACCCAAAGCCTGGCGATCATCGAATGGCTGGATGAGCGCCATCCCGAACCGCCGCTCCTGCCGCGCTCCGTGAACGACCGCGCCATCATCCGCGCCATGGCCCAGACCATCGCCAGCGACATTCACCCGCTCAACAATCTGCGTGTGCTCAACCGCCTGCGCGCCGATTTCGGCGCTGATGACGCGGCTGTGTCCGGGTGGATCGCGGGCTGGATCGCCAGTGGGTTCGAAGCGCTCGAAGTGATGATCGCGCAACATGGCGGCCGGTTCGCCTTTGGCGACGCGCCGACGCTGGCCGACTGTTGTCTGGTTCCGCAGGTTTATTCCGCCACCCGGTTCGCCGTCGATTTGACGCCTTACCCGCATCTCACGGCCGCCGCTGAGCGAGCCGCGTCCGTCGACGCCTTCGCCGCCGCCCATCCCTCGCGCCAACCGGACGCCGACTGACGCAGATTTCGCCAACGAACGCTCAATTTCGATCACCAAGCGTCATTTCAATGCTAGGTTCGACGGCAAATCGGGGAGAAGCGCGATGGAGGCTGGTTTGAGCCGCAGGGGATTCATCGCCGCAAGCGCCGGCGGCGCTGCCGCGGCCGGAACGCCGGCGATCGCCGAGGCGTCAGCCCTGCGGGTTGTTGGCCTTCTTGTCGACGGCGTCGATGCGCCGCTCGGTCTGCAGTCGAGCCAGCCGCTGCTCTCCTGGCGGATCACCAGCCGCCAGCGCGGCGTTTTGCAGGCCGCTTATCGCATCGAGGTCGCCAGCACGGCCGAACGATTGGCGGCCGGCGATCCGGATATCTGGGATTCCGGCAAGGTCTCGTCCGATCGATGTTTCGCAATCGCCTATGGCGGGCCGGCGCGGCCCTCGCGGCGCCAGGTCTGCTGGCGCGTCCGGGTCTGGGACCAACACGGCGGCGTATCCCGGCCGAGCGCGGCGAGCCGCTGGGAGATGGGGCTGCTGACGCCCGAGGACTGGCAAGGCGTGTGGATCGCCGCCGCGGACGCAGAGACCAAGGCCGACCACGAAACCCCGCTACGCTGGATCTGGGGCGCTGCGCCCGGCGGGCCGACATCCCGCAAGTTCCGCTACCGCTTCGACCTGCCGACGGCGCCGTCGAGCACGCGGTTGACGCTGATCGTCCAGAGCGAGCTGAAGGGCCTCTGGGTCAATGGCGAGGCGCTGGAGCTGAACCCGCCCGGAGACGCCGAAACCACCCAGGCCTTCGACGTGATCTTGAAACCGGGCGTCAACGTCCTGGCCCTGGAAGCGGCGGTAAAGCAGAAGACACCGCTGGGTCAGCCCACCGGGCGGGTCGCCGGACTGCTGCGGGTCAAGCTGGCCGATGGAACGGTCACGCGCCTCTCCACCGGACCGGATTGGAAGACCACGCTGGACGCCCCCGCCGGTTGGCAGGCGCCGGGCTTCGACGACGCCGTCTGGAACGCCGCGCAACCCACCACGGCCCGCTCCGGCCCGATTCCCTGGCCCGCCGAGCCGGCCATCCAGATGCGCCGCGCCTTCACCCCGCGCGGCAAGGTTCGCCAGGCGCGGCTCTATGCCACCGCGCTGGGCGCCTATGAGGCGCGGATCAACGGCCGCCGCGTCGGCGACGCCCTGCTCACCCCCGAAAGCGCCAATTTCAAGAAGCACGTCCTCTATCGTGCCTTTGACGTCACCGGCATGCTGGCGGCGGGCGACAATGTGCTGGGCCTGAGCGTCGGCGACGGCTGGTACGCCAGCGCCCAGATTTTCATGGGCCGCTACGCCTATGGTCCGGGGCCGCGCAGGGCGCTGGCGCAGCTGGAACTCACCTATGCCGACGGATCGCGCGAGATCATCGGCACGGACGAGCGTTGGCGGATCGCCGCGGGCCCGATCCGCAGCAGCGAACTCTACAACGGCGAGGTCTACGACGCCCGCGACGAGACGCCGGGGTGGGACTCAGCTGGCTTCGACGCCAGAGGCTGGGAGCCGGCGCAGTCCGCGCCAATCACCCTGCCCATCGACGCAGAAGTCTGCCCGCCGATCCGCGCGGTGCAGACGCTCAAGGTCCATACCATCAGCGAGCCGAAGCCCGGCGTCTTCGTGTTCGACTTCGGCCAGAACTTCGCCGGCTGGTGCCGGCTGCACGTGAAGGGACCTGCGGGAACCGAGGTCGAGCTGCGGTTCGCCGAGATTCTGAAAGCCTCAGGCGAAGTCGACCAGAGCAACCTGCGCGGCGCCCGCGCCAGCGACCTCTATACCCTCAAGGGCGATCCCGCCGGCGAGACCTGGGAGCCGCGCTTCACCTATCACGGCTTCCGCTATGTAGAAGTCCACGGCTACCCCGGAAAGCCCGGCCCCGAGGCGTTGGACGGCGTGGTCCTGCACAGCGACCTGCCGGCCACCGGCCAGCTTGTGGTCGACAACGCCCTGATCGAGCAGATCTGGCGAAACACCGTCTGGAGCCAGCGCTCCAACTTCATGGGCATCCCCACCGACTGCCCGCAGCGGGACGAGCGGATGGGCTGGATGGGCGATGCGGAGGTGTTCTGGGACGCCGCCGCCTTCAACATGGACGTCGACGCCTTCACCCGCAGGTTCATGGGCGAGGTGCGGGCCTCGCAAAAGGCCGACGGCGCCTTCACCGACGTCAGCCCCCTGCCCGTGCCGATTGTCGCCGGCTCGCCAGGCTGGGCGGACGCCGGCGTCATCCTGCCGTGGACCGCCTGGCAAAGGTACGGCGACACGGCGGTGATCGACGAGAACTGGACCGCGATGGATCGCTACATCGGCGAAATCCTGGAGGCCAATCCGGATCACATCTGGGCGCACAAGCGCGGGATCGACTATGGCGACTGGCTGTCGCTGGACGGCAAGACCCCCGGCGATCCGACCACGCCGAAGGATTTGGTCGGGACCGCCTTCTGGGCCTACACCACCTCGCTGATGGCGCAGATGGCCGAGGCGACCAGCCGCGACGCCGACGCCGCCCGCTACCACGCGCTTCACAACGCCATCGCCGCCGCCTTCAACGCCGCCTACGTCAAGTCCGACGGCCTGATCGGCAACGACAGCCAGACCAGCTATGTGCTGCCGCTGCGTTTCGGCCTGTTGCCCGAGGGATTGCGGAAGGAAGCTGGCGACCGGCTGGCGGACAACATCCGCCGGCGTGGAGGCCTGCTCTCCACCGGCTTCCTTGGCACGCCGTACAGCCTGGATGTGCTGACCGACACCGGCCATACCGACCTGGCCTACAGCCTGCTGCTGCGCACCGAATATCCGTCCTGGGGCTACATGATCCGCAAGGGCGCGACGACTATGTGGGAGCGCTGGAACGGCGACGTCGGCGATGTGTCGATGAACTCCTATAATCACTACGCCTTCGGCGCCGTGGGCGGCTTCCTGTTCCGGCGGGTCGCCGGCATTTCGCCGGCCGCCCCCGGATTCAAGCGCATCCTGGTCAAGCCGGCGCTGGACCCGCGCGTCAAGGCGGGCGGCGCGGACTATGAGTCGGTGCTGGGGCGGATCTCGGCCCGCTGGCGCCAGGGCGATGCGGGCCTCACGCTCGATCTGACCGTGCCGCCCAACGCGACCGCAGAGGTGCGCCTGCCCGCGCCGTCGGCCGACGCGGTGCGCGAGTCCGGCCGTGGGATCGGCGGCCGGCCGGACGTGAAACGGCTCAAGGCCCCCGCCGGCGAGGTGGCGTTTGAGGTCGGGTCGGGGTCCTATAGGTTCGCCGTCAGGCGCTGATCGGAGGGGATTGGATGTCGATCTGGAAGAACATTCTGGCGGCCTTGGCGCTGGCCTTCGCGACCGCCGGCGCAGCGTGCGCCGCCGATGCGCCGGCGCCGATCACGACGGCAAAGGGTGTCACCTGGACCTTGCCGATCCCGCTCTACCCCGGCGTCGCGCCGGGTTCGGAGCATGCGACCCAGACGGAGCTGATCACGCCGGGGCCCGGCAACCGGATCATCCGCAACGTCACCCGCCCGGAATTGACCGTCTATCTGCCGCAGCCGGGCAGCGGAAACGGGGTCGGCATGATCGTCGCGCCCGGCGGCGGCTTCCACATCCTGTCCTATGACAACGAGGGAACCGCCGTCGCCGAGTGGCTGGCGGAGCACGGGATCACCGCCTTCCTGCTCAAATACCGCCTGGACGAGACCTCGCCCAACCCCGTCATGGCCAATGTCCAGATGATGAAATACCTGGCGCAGATTCACACCTCGCCCGGCGGGTTCCCACCGGTGAGCGAGGGCGAGCGGCAGGCGAACGCCGATGCCGCGCGCGCCATGATCCTGGTCCGCTCCCGCGCCGCCGACTGGGGCGTCGATCCGCATAGGATCGGCTTCATCGGCTTTTCCGCTGGCGCGCTGCTGACCATGTCGGTGTCGACCAGTCCGGACGCGGCCGTGCGGCCGGACTTCGCGGCGCCGATCTATGGCGCCCTGCGCCCAGGCCTGGCGCCGTCCGCCGACGCGCCGCCACTATTCATCGCCGCCGCCGTGGACGACCAGCTCATTCCCGGCCGCTCCCTGCCGATCTATCAGGCCTGGGTCGCGGCGCGCCGGCCGGTCGAGCTGCATCTCTACGACAAGGGCGGCCATGGTTTCGGCATGGACCATCACGGGACCACCAGCGACCACTGGATCGATGATTTCGCCCACTGGCTGGAAGAACATGGCCTGATCGCCCGGGCGACCGCGAAGTGAAGGCCGCCCCCGCGCGCGAGGTCGAGCCCGCGAGCCTGCGGGGCCCCTTGAGCATCGCCATCAGCACCTTCTTCGTCTGGGGCCTCGCCTATGGACTGCTGGACGTGCTGAACAAGCATTTCCAGGAGACGTTGAGCGTCGGCAAGGCCCAGTCGACCTGGCTGCAGATGGCCTATTTCGGGGCCTATCTGCTGGTCAGCCTGCCGGCGGGCCAGCTGCTGCAGCGTACGAGCTATCGGTTCTGCATCCTGGCGGGACTGGGCCTCGCCGCTGCCGGCGCCTTCCTGTTCGTGCCGTCGGCGGAGGCGTTCAGCTTTCCGCTGTTCGTGGGCTCGACCTTCGTGCTGGCGGCGGGCCTGTGCGTGCTGGAGACTGCGGCGGACACCTATGTGAACGTCCTCGGCCCGCCCGACGGCGCGGAGCGGCGGCTCAACCTGGCCCAGTCCTTCAACGGCCTCGGCGTCTTCCTCGGCCCGCTCATCGGCGGCGCGGTCTTCTTCGGCGGCGACCACAGCGTCACCGGCCACCTGGCCCTGCGCGGGGTCGAGATCACCTATGCGGTGATCGGCGTCGCGGTGCTGATCTTCGCCGCGGGCGTCTCGCGCGCCCGCTTGCCGGAGATCGCCGCGCCGGTGCACGAGGGCGTGGACGCCGCCAACGCCTCCCTGGCGCGTCGCCACTTCGTGCTCGGGGTCATCACCCAGGCGCTCTACATCGGGGCCCAGGTCGGCTGCGGCGCCTTCTTCATCAATGCGGCGACGGAAAGCTGGCGCGGCATGAGTTCGCAGCAGGCGGCGTTCCTGTTGTCGCTCGCCCTGTTCGGCTACCTGGTCGGTCGGTTTGTCAGCACTGCGCTTCTGACCCGGTTCAAGCCGCGCGCCATCCTGCTGGTCTATGGCCTGGCCAATGTGGTCCTGACCCTGCTGGTGGCCGCGAACCTGGGCAAGGCCTCGGCGGTCGCCCTGGTGGCGGTCTTCTTCTTCATGTCGACCATGTTCCCGACCCTGTTCGGGCTAGGCGTGAAGGACCTGGGCGCGGCGACCAAGCGGGGCTCGTCGGTGATGGTGATGGCCATCGGCGGCGGGGTGCTGCTGCCCTATCCCATGGGCCTGATCGCCGAAGCCTATGGCTCGCCCGCCGCCTTCGTCCTGCCGGCGATCTGCTTTGCCGCCGTGGCGCTTTACGGCTGGAAGGGTGCGGAGGTCAGGCCTTAGCGCGCGAGGGGGTTAGGCGGAATCAATCGTCCGAATAAATTACCGCTCATCCCGGCGAATGCCGGGACCCAGATGACAAATCGCCGACGCTGGTTGGTCATCCGGGAGCGACGCTCCCCAACGACCGAGCCATATGATCTGGGTCCCGGCATTCGCCGGGATGAGCGGATTTGGTTCGATCTAAACACGTGCTGCTCCACCGGCGGTCTCGAGCCAACGTGCGGAATAGGCTGCGAGATCGACGTCCAGCGGCGCTACCGACCTGAGCTCCAGTCCCCTCCCCGCGCCAGTTCGCCACAACCGCGCCGCGCCCAGGGCGACGCCATCGCCGCTTCGGCATGCCAGCACGGGCTGGTCCGGCCTCAAGACGGCGAGCGCGCCTGGGTAGACCGCATCGGCGGCGAACCGGCCTTCCAGCACGATCGGGCCGTCGGATCGGACCAGCGACAGGCAGGCGTCGGTCATCAGCGCCAGATGCAGCGCGGCGACGGCGGCGCGCTCACCGGCCGAGGACGGCTCGCCGATCAAACGGCCATGGCTGTTCGGATAGGGCCCGCATCCCGGCGCAAAGGACGGCGTCGCCATCACGCCTCGCGTCACGACGGCTCGCGCGTCGGCTTGCGAGCCGCCGTCGCTGAAGTCGTCCTCGACGATCGCCGCATATTCCCGTCCGCCCATGAACCGCGCCGAGGCGACCGGCCGACCATCGACCGCAACATTGGCCAGGGTGTCTCGCGCGGGGTCGAGGCGCGGCAGATCGCCGCCGCCGACCTGAAACGCCACGAACCAGGTGCCGGTCGAGACCAGGCTGAAGGCGCCGCCGGCCAGCGCCACGGCGCCCCGCACGGCGTGCAGCGAAGCGTTGCTGTCGTGCAGGCCGCAGAGCACGGCGCAGTCTGGCGCGATGCCGAGCTGAGACGCCAGCGCGGGACGGATCACGCCCAGGACCTCACCAGCCGCCCGCAACGGACCCATCCGCTCCATCCAGCCGCGCCGCACCGCCAGATCGGAATAGCGCCCGGCGTCGGGGCGCCACAGGTCGGTGTGGCAGCCCAGGCTGGTGACCTCGCAGGCCATCTCGCCACACAGCCGCCAGGCCCAGTATTGCGGCCAGAGCAGCGCGCGCGCCCGCGACGGCCAAAGGTTGGGATAGAGCGCCTCTTGCCAGTAGAGCTGGCGACCGAGGTTGAGGCCCTGGGGCAGGCTGGGCGAGAAGGTCTTCGTGAACGGCCCCCGCACGCGTTCATAGGCGGCGAACACATCGTCTGGCGGCGGCTCCTCGTAGTCGAGCACCGGCGCGGCCAAATCATCGCCGACCACCAGAGCCGCCGCCGCGCCATGGGCCACCGGGACGATGGCGCGGACCTCGGCTAGTCCCGCCAGTTCGGTCGCGGCGCCGAGAAACCAGGTCCAGATCCCATCGGCGTCCAGCGCCCGGCGGCCGTCACGGATCGGCGCCGCGTTGGCTCTGGCGTGCGTGGCGATGACGGCGCCGTCGCCGTCCACCAGGGACAGCTTGGAGTGGGTCTTGCCCACGTCCAGCACCATCGCCGCCTCGACCACCCCGCCTCCCGTAATGACGCTATTTGCGCGATTCTAACGCAAAATGATTGTTTCGCGCCAGGGCTGCGCCTAGCGTCGCATCACCGCGCAACCCGGCATAAGCTGGTCTTTCACCAAGGGCGGCAAGGGAGGATCTGTTGACCGACGCCGTCATGCCCCGCGCGCTGATCGAGGAAGAGAACGCGCGCCGTCTCGTCGCCCTGGAGGATGAATACGAAAGCCTGGGCCGGGCCCTGGATCGGCGCGGCGTCGCCATCGCGGCGGTCAAGGACAAGGTCAAGGCCTTCGCCGTCGCGGTGCCCAGCTGGGGCGTCGGCGTCGGAGGGACCCGGTTCGCCAAGTTCCCGATCCCCGGCGAGCCCACCAACATCTTCGAGAAGCTGGAAGACTGCGCCGTGATCCAGGCGCTCGGCCGCAATACCCCGACGGTTTCGCCGCACTTTCCGTGGGACCGGGTCGACGATCCCAAGGCGCTGAAGGCCTTCGCCGACGACCTGGGCCTGGGGTTCGATGCGGTCAATTCCAACACCTTCCAGGACCAGCCCAGCCAGGCGCAGTCCTACAAGTTCGGCTCCCTGACGCACGCCGACGCCGGCGTGCGCGACCAGGCGGTTCAGCACAACATCGACTGCATCGAGATCGGCGAGGCGCTGGGTTCGCGCGCCCTGACAGTGTGGATCGCCGACGGCGCCAACTTTCCCGGCCAGTCGGACATGACCGCCGCGCTGGATCGCTACCTGGACTCCATGGCCCGCATCTACGCCCGGCTGCCGGACGACTGGCGGATGTTCATTGAGCACAAGCTCTATGAGCCGGCCTTCTATTCCACCGTGGTTTCCGATTGGGGCACGAGCGTGCTGTGCGCCCAGACCCTGGGCGAGAAGGCGCAATGCCTAGTCGACCTGGGCCACCACGCGCCGAACGTCAACATCGAGCAGATCGTCGCCCGCCTGGCGCGGTTCGGAAAGCTGGGCGGCTTCCACTTCAACGATTCCAAGTACGGCGACGACGACCTGGACGCCGGCTCGATCAATCCGCACCAGCTCTTTCTAGTGTTCAACGAGCTGATCGCCGCCGAACAGCGCGATCCGGCCGGCTTCAATCCGGCCTATATGCTGGACCAGTCACACAACGTCACCGACCCGATCGAGAGCCTGCTGAACAGCGCCGGCGCTGTCGCCGGCGCCTACGCCCGCGCCCTGGTGGTGGACCGCGACGCCCTGGCCGAGCACCAGCGGGCCAACGACGTGATCATGGGCTTCAACACCCTGCGCCGCGCCTACGACACCGACGTGGCGCCGATCCTGGCCATGGCCCGCTACGAGGCCGGCGGCGCCATCGACCCCATCTCCGCCTACCGCGCCAGCGACTGGCGGGCGCGTAAGGCGCAGATCCGCAAGCCGGTGGCGGCCGGCTCGGCGGGGATCGTGTGACGCCGCGATGAAGCGGAACTGGCGGCGCCGACTCGTGGTTTCCTTCCCCCCTTGCGGGAGAAGGTGGCAGGCGAAGCCTGACGGATGAGGGGTCGCGCGGACCTCTCCGGATAGCCTGATTCCGGGAACCCATGACCGCCGGCGCGACCCTCATCCGGCCCTTCGGGCCACCTTCTCCCGCAAGGGGAGAAGGATTCTTAGTTGTCCGCCGTCTACCGCGGGAACGCTGGCGCATGCCCCGCATCGACGTTGAGGATGTTCCCCGTCGACTTGGACGAGGCATCCGACGCGAACCAGGCCACGGCTTCGGCGATGTCTTCCGGAAAGACGCTGCGTTTCAGCAGGCTGCGTTCGCGATAGACCTCCTCCAGGTCCCCCGGCGCGGCCTTGTGCTGCACCGCGCGCTCCTTGCGCCAGTCGCCCTGCCAGATGCGCGAGCCCTGCAGCACCGCGTCGGGATTGACCACATTTACCCTCACCTTGAGCGGTGCGCACTCTACCGCCAGACTGCGCGCCAGGTGCAGTTCCGACGCCTTGGCCGCGCCATAGGCCGAGGCGCCGGACGACGGCGCCAGGGCGTTCTTGGAGCCGATGAAGATCAGCGAGCCGCCGATCTGTTGCGCCTTGAACAGCCGCACCGCCTCGCGGCTGACCAGGAAGTAGCCGGTGGCGAGGATGTCCATGTTCCGCTTCCAAACCGCGAGCGTGGTGTCCTCGATCGGCGAGGCCGAGGCGATGCCGGCGTTGGAGACGCAGATGTCGATCCCGCCAAAGGCCACAGCCGCCTCGGCGAATAGGCTTGCGATAGCGGTCTCGTCGGTGACGTCGACCCAGACGCCGCGCGCGATGTCGGCGCCGAACTGGCCCTTGAGCTGGGTTTCGGCCTCCGCCAGCGCAGCCCGGTCGATGTCGCAGATCACCACGCAGGCGCCGTCCGCGGCCAGCCGCCGCGCGGTGGCCAGGCCAATGCCGCCGGCGCCGCCGGTGATCAGCGCCACCCGTCCCGCCAGCGCCTTGGGCGCCGGCGCCCGCTTCAGCTTGGCCTCTTCCAGCAGCCAGTATTCGATGTCGAACGCTTCCTGCTCCGGCAGGCCGCAATAGGTCGACACGCGGGTGGCCTCGCGCATCACGTTGATGGCGTTGATGTAGAATTCGCCGGCGATCCGGGCCGTGGCCTTGTCGGCGGCGAAGGTGATCATGCCGACGCCGGGGACCAGATAGACCACCGGATTGGGATCGCGCATGGCCGGCGAATCCGGCCGGCGGCAGCGGTTGTAGTAGTCGGCATAGCCCTGCCGATAGGTCTCGATCGCCGCACAGATGCGGGCGGCCAGTTCGGTCGGGGTTTCGCGCGCTGGATCAAACGCCAGCACCAGCGGGCGGATCTTGGTGCGCAGGAAGTGGTCCGGGCAGGCCGTGCCGAGAGCGGCCAGGGGCGCCAGCTTTTCCGAACCCACGAATTCCAGCACCGCGGCGCTGTCGTCGAAGTGGCCGATCTTGCGCTGGCCGTCGGAGATCAGGCCGCGGATGATGGGCATGAGGATCGCCGCCGCCGCGTGGCGCTGGTCGGCGTCGGGGGCGCTCGCGATTTCAGCACCGAACGGCGGCGCGCGATCCTGTTGCGCCAGCCAGGCAGTGGCTCGATTGATCACGTCCAGCGTGGTCTCGTAGCAGTCGCGGTCGCTGTCGCCCCAGGTGAACAGGCCGTGCGCCTGCAGTACGACGCCGCGCGCGTTCGGGTGCTCGCGGACGAAGGCCTGGAGCCGCATGCCGAGTTCGAACCCGGGCCGCACCCAGGGCAGCCAGCCGATGTCGTCGCCATAGATCTGGCGGGTGATCGCTTCCCCGTCCGCCGCCGCGGCGATGGCGATCACCGCGTCCGGGTGCATGTGGTCGACGTGGGCGCGGGGGATGAAGCCGTGCAGCGGGGTGTCGATGCTGGGCGCGCGGGCGTTCAGGTTGAAGGTGCAGTGGGGGTAGAGCCCCACCATCTCGTCCTCGTGGTCGACGCCACGATAACGGGGCTCCAGCGACAGGAGCTTGTCCTGATAGAGGGTGGCGAAGCCATCCAGCTTGATCGAGCCCAGGTCGCCGCCGGAGCCCTTGACCCAGAGGACGCGCACGGGCTCGCCGGTGAGCGGATCGGTCATGGTCAGTTTGGCGGAGGTGTTGCCGCCGCCGAAGTTGGTGATGCGCTTGTCGGCGCCCAGCAGGTTGGAGCGATAGAGCAGCCGTTGTTCCGGCGTCAGCGTCGCGGCGTGGGCTTCGTCCCAACGGTTTTCCAGAAAGAGGTTAGCGTTCTGGGTCAGCGGGGCGTCCATCCGATCCAGCTCCTGTCAGCGTTGATCGATCGAGGCTGTGCTACGCCGCAAACGCGTCGTTTTCAATCATATCCGCGCATTTTCGCGCAGATCGGAGAGGCCGAATAATCGTTGTCATCCCGGCCGTAGCGGAGCGGAGAGCCGGGATCGGGCCTAAGCGCCGGTGCGTGCGGCGATCCCGGAGCGGCCTTCGCCCGTCCGGGATGACAGAGTTGGGGGGCGCAAGGCTACCCAGCGACGATCACCTCAATATCCCGGGCCTTCAGCATCTCCACATCCTCCGGCCGTGCGCCGGCGTCGGTGATCAGGACATCGATACGGTCGAGATCACAGACCTGGAACGGCGCTGAGCTGCGGAACTTGGAAGAATCGGCCAGAACCACCAGCTGCTCAGCCTTATCCATCAACTTCTGCTCGGCCTGGATCAGCACCACGTCGGCCTGCATCAGCCCGCGCGGCCCGATCGCCGCGGCGCCCATGAACAGCTTGGAGGCATGGTAGCGGCTGATGCCGTCATCGTCGAACGGGCTGAGAATGATGTTCTGCTCGCGGTAGACCGCCCCGCCCGGCACGGAGATCCGCGTTCCCGGCTGCGGCAGCATGGCGCCGACGATGTGCAGGGAGTTGGTCAGCACCTGCAGGTTCAGCCCATCCAGGTGGCCGCACATCTGGAAGGTCGTCGTGCCGCCGTCGAGGATGATCGCCTCACCAGGGCCGCACAGGGCGGCGGCGGCGCGGCCGATGGCGGCTTTCTGCGCGGCGTGGCGAACCCGATTCTGCTCGAACGGCGCACCGACCAGCCGCTCGGGCTCGCCCCCCCCCGCGCCGCCCTTCAGCCGCGCGCCGCCGCGCACGCGCTCGATCCGGCCCTCAGCGTCGAGCCGCTCCAGGTCGCGGCGGATGGTGGCCGAGGAAGCATCCAGCCGCTCGCACAGATAGCGGAAGGAGACGAAGCCCTCGCTCTGCAGCAGCCGGGTGATTACTGCGTCGCGCTGGGCGGCGTGCATCGAGGGCCTTTGGGACGGTTGAGTCGCTGCGGAGCCTATCATCCTCAGGCGTCCGCCAGCCCCAACTCCTCGATCATCGCCTGCCGGATCAGGAACTTCTGCACCTTGCCGGTCACCGTCAGCGGGAATTCGTCGACGAAGCGGACGTAGCGCGGGACCTTGTAGTGGGCGATCTGGTCGCGGCAGTAGGCGACAACCTCCTCCGGCGTCAGGCGCTCGCCCGGCTTGACCCTGATCCAGGCGCAGATCTCCTCGCCGTAGCGGGCGTCCGGCACGCCCACCACCTGCACATCCTCGATCTTCGGGTGGGTGTAGAGATATTCCTCGACCTCGCGCGGATAGACATTCTCGCCGCCGCGGATGACCATGTCCTTGATCCGCCCGACGATGGCGCCGTACCCCTGCTCGTCCATCACGGCCAGGTCGCCGGTGTGCATATAGCCTTCCGCATCAATGGCTTCGGCCGTGCGCTCGGGATCGTCCCAATAGCCCAGCATCACCGAATAGCCGCGGGTGCAGAATTCGCCCGTCACGCCACGCGGCACGGTCTCGCCATCCAGATCGACGATCTTCACCTCCACATGCGGCTGCGCCCGGCCCACCGTGGAGATGCGCCGCTCCACCGGATCATCACAGGAGGTCTGCATGCTGACCGGGCTGGTCTCGGTCATGCCATAGGCGATGCCGACGTCGCGCATGTTCATCCGCTCGCGCACCTGGCGCATCACCTCCACCGGGCAGGGCGAGCCGGCCATCAGGCCGGTGCGCAGGGTCGATAGGTCGAAGCTCTCGAAGCGCGGCTCGCCGAGTTCGGCGATGAACATGGTCGGCACCCCGTGCAGGGCGGTGCAGCGTTCGGCCTCGACGGTCTTGAGCACCGTCAGAGGCTCGAACCCCTCCGACGGATAGACCATGGTCGCGCCGTGGGTCAGGCAGGTGAGGTTGCCCATCACCATGCCGAAGCAGTGGTAGAGCGGCACGGGAATGCACAGCCGGTCGCCCTCCTTCAGCCCCATGCCGACGCCGACGAAGTAGCCGTTGTTGAGGATGTTCCGGTGCGACAGGGTCGCGCCCTTGGGCGAGCCGGTGGTGCCGCTGGTGAACTGGATGTTGATGGCGTCGTCGGGCGCCAGGCCGGCGGCGATCCTGGCGATACGAGCCTCGTCGATCTCCGCCGACGCCACGGCGTCAAAGCCGATCCAGCCGGGCCTGGGCGTCCCGCCGATCTGGATCGCGATGCTCATGTGGGGCAGGCGCTCGGCGCGCAGGCGGCCGCCCGGCGCGGAGGCGAGTTCCGGCGCCAGGGTCTCGATCATATCGGCGTAGCGGCTGGTCTTGAACTGTTCGGGGCAGACCAGGGCCTTCACCCCGGCCTTGTTCAGAGCGTACTCCACCTCGCTCAAGCGATACGCCGGGTTGACGTTGACCTGGATCATCCCGACCAGGGCGGTGGCGAACTGGACCAGGGTCCATTCGGCGCGATTGGGCGCCCAGACCCCGACCCGGTCGCCGGGCTCAAGGCCCAGGTCGAGCAGACCGCAGGCGAGCGCCTTGGCGCCGTCGTGCAGCGCAGCCCAGGTCAGGCGGACGCCCTGATGCACGGAAACCAGCGCCTCCGCCGCCGGGCGCCGCTGGGCCGCAGCCTCCAGCGCCTGACCGATGGTCTGATCCAACAGGGAGATGGCGGTTGATCCGCGATCGTAACTCGGCCGGCTCATCGGGCGTCCTTGTCTCAAGCTTTCGCTCATCTTCGCTCAAATGCCTGCAGCCGACAAACGGTTTGCAGACCTGAATCCTTGCCGCCACGACGACCTGAACGAGATGAAGTCTGGCGGTGGACCGAAAACCTGGTCAGCCTCGATGCGCAACCTTCGCGAGAAGCCCTGGACTCGAAAAACCATCCATAGCATTAACCACACCTTGGGTTGCGACGCCGAGCGCGGCCCTATCCGTGGGGGGATCTTAGATGGCGTTACCTGGCCTTCAATCGCTGGACAATTCAGATCGAGTCGACAGTGGGTCCGGCTACGTTCACGAGCATTCGATCGAGATTGGCAACACAGTCGTCACCATAAGCAACATTGGGACAATCACCCTGATCAGCGGAAACCTGAATCCGGTCCCGTTACTAATAGGCATAATTTTATGCATCATTGGCCTGCCGGCAATGGTGGCCGCTCACGTATTTGGTTTCCTCATTTTAGCATGCGCAATTGGTCTGATAATTTGGCACTTCAACCAGAAACCTGACATATATTTATCTATTGGCAGCAGTGACGGCCGCAGGACGAACATTGTCTCCAAGGACAAGGATTTTCTCTTGAGAATACGAGATTTTCTCCGTCAGAAGATCGACGAGAAAAATGGCGAGACCGCGACAATAAATATTTCCGCCAAGACCATCACGGGCGGAATCGCCGTTGGCTCGGGCGCGCAGGCTGCCGGGGCGGCCGGCACGATCAACAATGAGAGCAACCCATGAGCGACCCGAACATCAAGATTCGAGCCCAGGACATTTCTGGAGGAATGGTATCTGGCGGCGGACAGGCCGTTGGCCAGGGCGGCGTGATCAACAACGTCACCAACCGCCCAGGCAGCCCGGCCGAGCAATTGGCTGCCGAGGCCGGACCTGCCCCATCGGCTGCGCCCCCGCCGGCAGAACGCGTGACCGTTGGTCGACGGATCGGCCGCACTCTGCTTTCCCTGGCCCAAAACGTGTTGGGCAGTTGGATCGCCAGCTTCTTGCCGGGCCGCAATTAAATCGGCCGTGGCGGTCCGCTGCCGCCGCCATGGTCCGCCAAGCCCCTAGAACGTCAGCACGATCTTGCCGAAATGCTCGCCGCCCTGCATGGCGGCGAAGGCGGCGCGGGCTTCGGTCCAGGGGAAGACCTTGTCCACCACCGGGTGAATGCCGTGCAGCGTCAGGGCCTTGCACATGGCTTCGAACATCTCGCGCGACCCCACCGACAGACCCTGGAGGCGCGCCGAGTTGCCGATCAGGACGGCGGGGTTCACGCCCGAGCCGAAGCCGCCGACGACGCCGATGATCGCGATGTGGCCGCCGATCTTGATCGCCTGCAGGCTCTGCTCGATGGTGCCGCCGCCGCCGACCTCCATGATGAAGTCGGCGCCGCGGCCGCCGGTTTCCTCGCGCACCGCCTTGGACCATTCCGGCTGGACCTTGTAGTTGACGCCACGGGTCGCGCCCATGTCGGCCGCGCGCGCCAGCTTCTCATTGGATGACGAGGTGATCACGGTCTGGAAACCCGCCGCACGGGCGAACTGCAGTCCGAAGATCGAGACCCCGCCCGTTCCCTGCAGCACCACCGTGTCGCCCGGCTGCAGGCGCGCGTCCTCGAACAGGGCGCGCCAGGCGGTCAGCCCCGCGCAGGGCAGAGTCGAGACCTCCTCGTCGGTAAGAAAGTCCGGAACCTTGGAAAGTCCTTCCTGGCTGAACACCGCCAGTTCGCGACCAGCGCCGGGAATAGGGTGACCGAGCGAGGTGACCAGTTTCTCCACCGTCGGCGGGCCGCTGATCCAGCCCTGGAAGAACATGGTCGCCACCCGGTCGCCCACGGCCACCCGCGTGACGCCCTCGCCCACGGCCTCCACGACGCCGCAACCGTCGGAGAAGGGTGTGATGGTGTCGGTCGCCGAGGCGCGGCCATACATCCCGTGCACCATCAGGAAGTCGCGATAGTTCAGCGACACCGCCTTCATGCGGACCAGCACCTGACCCGGGCCCGGCGTCGGATCAGGCCGTTCCACCACCTGCAAAGCGTCCAGTCCCCAGGGGGGAGCAACCTCAAGCGCGCGCATGGCGTGATCCTTTCAAAGCGACGGCGGGGACCCTGACCTAGTTGACGCGGGCGATGGCAAGCCCGTCGTGGCCTTTAATTCCGACCTGCTGCAGCACCACGGCCTCCAGCCGCGGGTCGGCGGCGATCAGGGCGTTGAAGGCCCGCGCGCCGGCGGAATTGAGGTCGCGGCCGGGGTCGAGCACGCCGCCGCGCCGGATCACGTTGTCGCCCAGGATCAGCGACCCGGATCGGACGCCGCGCATGATCTGATGAAAATAGTTGGGGTAGTTGGACTTGTCCGCGTCGACGAACACCAGGTCGAACGGGGCGTCGGCCGCATCGATCACGCCGGGCAGGGTATCGAGCGCCGCGCCGACGATCACCTCGACCTTGTCCGCCAGCCCGGCGGCGGCGATGTTCGCCCGCGCCACCTCGGCATGATGCGGATCATATTCCAGCGTCGTCAGCCTGCCGTCGGCCGGCAAGGCCCGGGCGAGCCAGATGGTCGAATAGCCGGCCAGGGTTCCGAGCTCCAGGATGCGTCTGGCGCCGACCAGCTTGGCGAGCAGATAGAGGAACTTCCCCTGCCCCGCGGAGACCTGGATGTCAGGCAGGCCGCCGGCCTTGGAGCGTTCGATGGCGCCGGTGAGAGCCGCATCCTCAGGCGCGAACAGATCGTCGATGTAGCGATCGACCTGGGTGTAGATGTCGGCGTTAGGCATGGAGGGGTCCTGATGTCTAGGAAACTTAAGCAAACACAGTGGCGGCCGGTCCAACAAACCAAGCTCGATAAAGCACCGTCCCCCAGGCCTTGTGCCTGGGGAACGGGGATTTTAGACGATTTGGGAGAACCGCTCCAACCGGAACGCTTCCGGCGCAATCCAACCCGGCTCGGTCGCCGCGTCAGCCAGCATCTCGCCAACCGCCGCCGAATGTTTAAAGCCGTGCCCAGAGCAGGCCGAGGCGAGGATCACGCCGCTGTCCTCCAACCGATCGATGACGAAGTCGCCATCGGGAGCCATGGTGTAGAGGCAGCGCACCGATTTCACCGCGTCGGGGCGCAACCCCCGCAGGCGACCGGTTATGTGGCGGCGAAACACATGCTCGGCCAGCGCCAGCGGAACCGAGCGGTCGAACCCGTCCGGCGACGCGATGGAGGCGAAGGATTCGGTCGCGACCTTTACCGCCTGTAGCGCCGGTCCCGGCGGGATCGGGAAGCCGTAGAACAGGTCGTCCAGCGCCGGGCCGTGCATCCAGATGAACACCGGAAAACGATCGCTGCTGTAGAGTTCAGGCTGTTCGGCGGCGAACCAGTGCAGCGCCTGGGGCTGGATCGCCAGGGCCTTCAGCGGGGCGCCGACCAGAGCCGGGGTCCAGGCGCCCGCCGCAAGGATCACCTCAGCGGCCTCATAGGTCTCGGCGCCGCTCACCACCCGCAGGCCGCCGCCAATGCGCTCGATCGCCGACACCGCCGCGCCGGTGACGATCTCCGCGCCCAGCCGCCGCGCCAGCGCCAGCTGGGCGGCGATGCAGCGCTCCGGATAGACCAGCCCGGCGCCCGGCTCGAAGTAGCCGGCTTCGTCGCCGTTCAACCTGAGCTGGGGATAGCGTGCGCCGATTTCAGCGGCCTCCAGCACCTCATGTTCCACATCAAACTTGCGGGCCATCTCGATAGTGTAGCCCACGAAATCGGCGCGGCCATGCAGGCGACCGCCGCGAGGGCCGAGGATCAGCGCCCCGCATTGCAGCAGCAGATCCTCGCCGGTCTCGGCCTCCAGCTTACGCCAGATCTCGTGCGATCTGCGGGCCAGCGGCGGATAGGGCGCGCCCTCGCCCACCCCGATCCGGGTGATCCGGGTTTCGCCATGGCTGGAGCCCATATCGTGCGGCGGCGAAAACCGATCGATGCCGATCGCTTTCACCCCACGCCTCGCCAACTGGTATAGGGCCGCCGCGCCCGCCGCTCCCAGGCCGACCACGATGACGTCCGCTGTCTTCATCTGCTCCGTCTGGACCCGCGCGCCCGAAAGGACCAGATAGTCACGATGATTTGGAGCCCGCGTCCATGTCGGCCGTGAAACCGTCCCCCGCATCGTCGAAGACGACGCCGCGCAACCTCCCGGCCATCGATCCGGCGACGCTGGAGGCCCTGCGCCAGCTGGAGCGCAAGGTGCTGTGGCTGTCCACCTGGATGATCCACAACGCCAACCACCTCAGGCCCTCCCGCGACGGCATCAAGGTCGGCGGCCACCAGTCCTCCAGCGCCAGCGTCTCGACTCTGCTGACGGCGCTCTATCTGCACACGCTGAAACCGGAGGACCGGGTCGCGGTAAAGCCGCACGCCTCGCCGGTGTTTCACGCCATCCAGTATCTGCTCGGCGCCCAGACCAAAGAGAACCTGGAACGCTTCCGCGCCCTCGGCGGCGCCCAGTCCTATCCCTCCCGCACCAAGGACAAGGACGACGTCGACTTCTCCACCGGCTCGGTGGGCCTGGGGGTCGCGGCGACCCTGTTCGCCTCCATCGTCCAGGACTATGTGCGCCTGCACGGCCTGGTCGACCCGGGCGCCCAGGCCAATGGCAAGATGATCGCGGTCCTGGGCGACGCCGAACTGGACGAGGGCAATGTCTATGAGGCGCTGCTGGAGGGCTGGAAGCACAATGTCCAGAACCTGTGGTGGATCATCGACTACAACCGCCAGAGCCTGGATGGGGTGGTCAACGACGCCCTGTTCCGCCGTATCGAGGGTTTCTTCCAGGCGGTGGACTGGAAGGTGGTGTCGCTGAAGTTCGGCAAGAAGCTGGAGGCCGCGCGCCACGGCCCCGCCGGCGAGGCCCTGCTGGACTGGATCGAAAGCTGTCCCAACCAGCTCTACTCGGCCCTGACCTTCAAGGGCGGCGCGGCCTGGCGCGAGCGGCTGAAGCTGGACCTGCGCGGGACGCGGGGGCTGGAGGCGCTGCTGGAAAGCCACGATGACGCTAGCCTCGCCGACCTGATGACCAACCTGGGCGGCCACGACCTGGAGACCATACTGGAGGCCTTCGCCGCGGCGGCGGACGATCCCACGCCGCACTGTTTCGTCGCCTACACCATCAAGGGCCACGGCCTGCCGCTGGCCGGGCACAAGGACAACCACGCCGGCCTGATGAACCCGACCCAGCTCGGCGTCTTCCAGGCCCTGTGCGAGGTGCCGCAGGGCCAGGAGTGGGAGCCGATGGCCGGCCTGCCGGACCCGCAGGCCGATGAAGCCTATCTCCGCACCGTCCCCTTCGCCGCGCGCAAACCGATCGCGAAGGCCGCCGTCATTCCGGTCCCCGACCTGCCGACCCCATCCGGTGACGAGCTGTCGACGCAGGAAGCCTTCGGCAAGATCATGTTCGAGATCGCCCGCGAGCCTAGCCTGCTCTCCCAGCGCATCGTCACCACCTCGCCGGACGTCACCGCCTCCACCAACCTGACCGGCTGGGTCAATCGCAAGGGCGTGTTCCACTCCTCGATCCGCGCCGATGTGTTCCAGGACGAGAAGGTGCCCAGTCCGCAGAAGTGGGTGATGGCGCCGGGCGGCCAGCACATCGAGCTGGGCATCGCCGAGCACAACCTGTTCCTGTTGCTGGGTCAGCTGGGCCTGGCCGACAAGTTCTGGGGCGAGCGTCTGCTACCCATCGGCACCGTCTACGATCCCTTCATCAACCGCGGCCTCGATCCCTTGATCTACGCCTGCTACCAGGGCGCCCGCTTCATGCTGGTGGCCACGCCGTCGGGGATCACGCTCGGCCCCGAGGGCGGTGCGCACCAGTCGATCAACACCCCGCTGATCGGCATGGCCCAGGACGGACTTTCTTACTTCGAGCCGGCCTATGCCGACGAACTGGCCGCCATCATGAGCTGGGGCTTGCGGCATATGCAGGAGGACGCTGGCGGCTCGGTCTACCTGCGCCTTTCCACCCGCCAGCTCGAGCAGCCGAAGCGGGAGATGGACGCCGCCCTGCGCCACGACATCATCGAAGGCGGCTATTGGCTCCGCCGCCCCAACGCCGCGACCCAGCTTGCCATCGCCTACGCCGGCGCCGTGGCGCCCGAGGCGATCCAGGCGGTCACCCCGCTGATGGAGCGCTTCCCGCACATCGCCCTGCTGGCCGTCACCTCCCCCGACCGCCTCCACGCCGGCTGGAGCGCCGCCCGCCGGGCCCGCGCCGAGGGCGACCGGACGGCGACCAGCCACGCCGACAAGCTCCTGGCCGACCTCCCCGCCGGCGCCGCCGTCGTCACTGTGCTGGACGGCCACCCCGCGACCCTGAGCTGGCTAGGCGGCGTGCGCCGCCACGCCATCCACCCCCTTGGCGTCGAACGCTTCGGCCAGAGCGCGGACATCATCGACCTGTTCCGGCTGCACCGCATCGACGCCGACGCGATCGTCGCGGCCGCGCACGAGGTGACTGGGCGGTGGGGGTGAGGCGCTGGGTGCCTGAATCCGACCTAAGTGGGGCGGCGTAGTTCCGGAGGAGGATAGCGATGGGCCTGGAGCACTGGGACCCGATCGGTAGGAAATGGGTACTCTACCGGAGCGAGGAGCAGCATAGCGAGGATTGTGCCCAATATCCCATCGAGAGCATGCCGCAGCGGGTTTTCCTGGACACGAACGTCGTGAACCTACTCGTGAAACACAGCGAACAGGTCTTCGAGCAAGCGCCAATCCCTGGCGATCTCGATCACACCTCCGCCTTAGACATCGAGGCGCTGATGCATGTGTTCTACGTTGGCGGACGGGCCGGCTGGGACATCCTGGCGTCACGCAAGACTCTCGACGAGATCGACCAAACTCTGGATGCGGATGTAAGAGACGAGCTTCTCGAATATGCTGTCCAGCTAGTTGAGCTGCCTGGCGAGGATAGTGCCTTTGCAGCGCACGTAGGTCGCCGGCTTGTGGATGCACCGTTCGTGTCGGCGCTGCCAGACCATGCGGACCGCGAGCTCATCGGCAACGCGATCGGATTCAGCTGCGACGTTTTCTGCACCTGTGATCGACGAACGATCATCCGCAAGCGGGAGCGTCTAACACAGCTACCGCTTCGCGTCCTGACACCGGTGGAGTGGTGGGCGCATGTGAAACCTTGGGCCGGGCTGTGGGGCTAAAAAGCCTACCCTCCCTTCACACCAGCTCAAGCCGCAGCTCCCGCCCAACGAGCGCCGCCGCGCGCTGGAGGGTTTCGATGGTGACGTTGCCCTTGGCTTTCAGGATGCGATCGACCTGGGCGCGGCTGGTGTGCATCAGTTCGGCGAGGGTCGCCTTGGTCATGCCCTGACGCTCCATTTCCTGGCTGAGCTGCCAGGCGACGACGCGGGTTACAGCTTCGGTCTTAGCGGACTCCCGGATTCCCTCCTCGGTGAGGAAGGCGTCAACCGAGGAGCCCCAATGGGGGTTGGTTTTGGTCATGCCTTCATTTCCTTCATGCGCTTGCGCGCCAACTTCAAGTCCTCGCCGGGCGTGTTTTGGGTCTTCTTGATGAAGCCGTGGACGATGCCGATGCGACCCTCATCAACGAAGAACACCAACCGTGCGATGCGCCGACTTGGCAGCGTCGAGCGTACTTCCCACAGTCCACCCCCGAGCGGCCGGCAAAGCGGCATGCCGATCGGCCAGCCAAATTGCACCGTGGCCAAGTCCATGCCGATCGCGCGTCTGTCGTCCGCAGGCAGGCTTCGAAGCCAGTCGAGAACCGGTTCAGCGCCGCCTGCCGTGCGGTAGAAATACGCGGGGATTTCAGGCTGGCGCTCATCCGCCATTCTGATCCTTTCGAACAGCTTGTATCATAAAAAATACGTCAGCGCACGATCCGATAAGATGCGGGGACACCGACCCCACCGGTGCAGCCAACCTAGACTCTCGGCAACCCTGCCTAGCTCGTCTTGACCCACGCGATATCCCAGCTCTCGCGCCGTTCAATGAAGCCGATGACTTGGCCATTGGCGTCGTACTGGAAGATTTTGCGGATGCGCGGATCGCCCTTGATGAAGAACACGTCACGCGTCTCCGCAATCCATTCCGAGGGCGTCTTGCCGGGCCGCCCGCCCACGAGTTTTCCGTCGACCAGCGCGAGCGTATAGGTCGGCTCGGAATCTTTGAGTTTGTAGGAGCCCGCGAACTTCCGCAGGTCGGTCACAGACAGGGCGATCGATGGCGGGGCGATTGGCTCGGCCAGGACCTGTCCCTCAATCTGCTTCCAGCCGCCAGCGCGCTTTTTCCAGACCGTGTTGGTTAGATAGCTCGCGTGAATAGTCTGTCCGTAATAGCGCTCGATCTCGTGCTGGCGGAAAAGCGCCACGGCGGTGTCGCCGTCCTCGTGATAGGAGAGCAGTTCGACCTTGATCTCCCCGCCTAGCCCTTTTGGCAGCGGACGGATTTCCTTGATTATCTCGTCCTTGCCTTTGTAGCTGTCGTCCTCTTCGGCGAAGATCACATCGGGATCGAGATACCTGTCCCACACCTCGGGCGCGCCGTTGGTTATGGCGTCGCTCAGTTGCTGCTCATATTGCGTCAGCAGCGCGCGATCATCGGCCAGCACGGGCGTCGCAAGCGCCGTCAAAATCGCGACGGTGAAGAAGACAATCTTCATGTGGACCCCTCACCCCTCCCGCGTCAGCAGCGCCAGCGCCGACAGGGCCATCACCTTGGCCGACGCCACCATGTCGTCGATGCCCACCCACTCGTCCACCTTGTGCGCCAGGTCCAGGATGCCGGGCCCATAGGCGATGCAGTCTTTCAGCTTGCCGATGCGGTCGACGTGTTTCTGGTCGTAGGTGCCGGGGGAGCAGATGAATTGGGCCGGGCGGCCTAGCACTTGGCGGACGGCGCGGGCGGTGGCCTGGGCGACGGGGCCGTTCTGGTCGGCCAGGACAGGCAGGACCGAGAACAGCTCGGTGAGGGAATAGCGGAAGCCGGGCCGTTCGGCCTCCAGCGCGTCGAGCAGGTCCTTGACCTCGCCCCGGACCATGTCCAGCGGCTCCTCGATCAGGAACCTCCGGTCGATGATCATCCGGCAGCTGTCGGCCACCAGGGGCGCGGGCAGGCCCTCGAACGCCTCGCCCTGGCCGCCGTGCAGGGAGTTGATGTTTAGGGTCGAAGTGCGGGCGCCGTCAGGCACCACCGGCATGTCGGACCGGCGCTTGTTCAGCACCGGATAAAGCTCGTGCTCCAGCTTTTCCATCACCGCGCCCATGTGGCGGATGGCGCTGTCGCCGAGGAAAGGCATGGAGCCGTGGGCGATCTGGCCCTTGGTCTCGATCTGCGCCCACCAGACCCCCCGGTGGCCGATGCAGACCCGGTCGACGTTCAGCGGCTCGGGGATGATCACGTGATCCACGCGCGGCTGCGAGAACCAGCCCCGCTCGGCCAGCCAGGCGACGCCGCCATAGCCGCCGCTTTCCTCGTCCGCCGTACCGGAAATCTCCAGCACGCCCGGCGGATCGATGCCTGAGTCCAACAGCGCCTCGACCGCGATCACCGAGGCGGCCAGGCCGCCCTTCATGTCACAGGTCCCGCGCCCGTAGACCTTCCCGTCCTTCACGATGGCGGCGAAGGGGTCCATCGACCAGCCTTCACCCGGCTCGACCACGTCGATGTGGCTGTTGAAATGGACGCATGGCCCGGGCCGGCCGCTTTCCCGCCGGGCGATGACGTTGATGCGCGGATATCTGTCGGTGTCGCCGGGCGCGCCTTCGGCCCGGACATAGGCGATCTCGAACCCGCGTTTGCGCAGGCGCTCGCCCAGCAGTTCAGCGCAAGGTTGGTAGTTGTCCCCCGGCGGATTGACGGTCGGGATGCGGATCAGGTCCTGGGTCAGGGCGACCACATCGTCCTGACAGCCTGAGATACGGTCAAGCAGGCTGTTGATGGCGGCGGAGGGTGCGGCGTCGTCGGGCATGGCGGAAATCTTCGAAATGGAGTGCTTATCTGAATGGCGGTCAGCATGAGCCCGGATTCAGCGCCCGGCAACTCCGCGCGAGGCGTGGGCGTGAAAGGCAGGCGCGCGGCCCAATTCGTCGGCCGACCTGTGGTGGAACAATCGCGCGGTTGGCGAGTTGAGAGATCGGATCAATCCAGCTGGGGCTCTCATCCGATGTCAGAGATTCCGAGGCCCCGTGATGGGGTCGAAGCGGAGCAGCTTCCCGAGACCCGCAAGCCCTGGTCGGGCCCGCGGGTGATCATGGCCACCGTGGACAACCGTACGGCTAAGGCCGGCACCACTTTACCCGAGCAACACACCGGGCTTTCGAGCAGTTCGTCGTCCTGATCGTCGACCAGGCGGTGTTGCAGCCGAAGGGCCTACCGCCGCCGGGCCTTCACCACGGCGTTGTCCAGAGCCTGCAGGAATTTGGACTTGTCCGCCGCCGCGAACGGCTTCGGGCCGCCGGTGATCTCGCCCACCGACCGCAGGTGCTCGCCGATCGCCCGTGAGGCCAGGGCCGCGCCGATGTTGTCGATCGTGAACATCCGGCCCGTGGGGTGCACCGCCTGGGCGCCCGCCGCCAGCGACCGCTGGGCCAAGGGAATGTCGGCCGTGATCACCACATCAGCCGGTCCCGCCCGCTCGGCGATCCAGTCGTCCGCCACATCCGGCCCGGCGTCCACCACCACCGAGGTGATGCGCGGGCTCGTGGGCGTGCGGATCCAGCTGTTGGAGACCACGAACACCGTCAGCCCATAGCGATCGGCGACGCGATAGACCTCATCCTTCACGGGGCAGGCGTCGGCGTCGATGTAGAGGTCGGTCATGAGCAGAGTTTAGAGCGAGTTGGCCAAGGTTTGAACCAAGCGTCGACGCCGTCTCTAGCCAGAGACAGAGGAAAACCGACCTTTCCGCTCGCCCCCTGCGCGCGCGGCGTGGCGTCGTGGCGGACTGTCGTTATGCTGTAAATATTGGGGTTTCGGGGGGATTGCGTTTGGTGCGCCGTCGTCTGTTAGCCGGCGGCGTCTTCGCCGGCCTTGGTTTGGCTTTGGTCTGTGCAGGGTCTGCGAGCGCGGCGCCCGCGTGCCGCACCGATCCCCTGGCCCCCGCCGTAACCCCCCGGGTTGAAATCAACACCAGTCCCGACGCGTCCGGCCGCGCCGTCCGCTATGGGTCGCTGCAGTATCCCCGCTCGCCCCTGGGGACGATGAAGATCGCCCTGACCATCGACGACGGTCCGGATGGGAGGAACCACACCAGGGTCCTCGACATCCTCGACAAGCACTGCCTGAAGGCTACCTTCTTCTTCGTCGGCGAACTGGCCAGCGCCAGGCCGGATCTGGTGCGCGAGACCGCCGCGCGCGGGCACGTGATCGGCACCCACAGCCTGACCCACCCCGACAACATGCGCCGGCTGTCGCAGGCCCGACAGGACGCCCAGATCGAGGGTGGATTCGACGCGGCGCAGCGGGCGCTGCAGGACTCCCCACCCGAGCTGCAGGCGGCGCTGGCGCCCTTCTTCCGCTTTCCCGGCCTGAACGACAGCCCCTACATGCTGGCCTACCTGGGTCAGCGCCACATCGCCGTCCTGTCTTCCGAATTCGGCGCCGATGACTGGAAGGGCATATCGTCCGCCGAGATCGAACGGCGGGCTCTGAAGGAGGCCGCGTCGTCCAGCGGCGGGGTGGTGATTCTGCATGAATCCCGGCCGAATACGGTCGCGGTCCTCGACGATCTGATCACTCAGTTCGAAAAACGCGGGTACAGCTTTGTGTTGTTGGCCCCGACCCCGGAAGCGCGGGGCGAAGCCGCGTCCGCGCCAGGCGCACTGCTGAAGCCGCTGCCGGCCGTTCCGACCCAGGCCACCGCCCAGACCCGCCGCCCGGTGCAGACGCCGGCGCCGGCGGTGCTGGTCTGGATCAAGAACCTGCTGGGACTGGCGTAAACCTTCCCCCAGAGTCTCCGCGATCCTGGAACGGCGCAAACCAGCCGATCGGGGATGACGACAGGTGGGTCGCCGCTCCCTTACTCGCCTTCGCCGGGCTCTTTGCCCGCCGCGCGATCGGCCTCGCGCTGGGCGGCCTTGGCCGCGGCCTTTTCGGCGACCTTGATCGCCTTGGCGCGGTCGCGTTCCTGGCGTTCGAAGTTGTAGTTGGGTTTGCGGGCCATGTTTTGATCTTCGCATCGTGACAGAAAGGCGGGCGTCGGGAGCAACTTAAGAAGCCCGCGATCTATCCGCGAGGCCGGTCCTAGCCTAAATGAGCGCGATGTCCTCCCAAAATATCGACCCAGTGCTGGCCAAAGCGCTTGCCGACCGCGGCTACGCCACCCTCACCCCCGTCCAGACCGCCGTTCTGGAGCCGCAGACTCAAGGCCGCGACCTGCTGGTTTCCGCCCGCACCGGATCGGGCAAGACCGTCGCCTATGGCCTGGTCCTGGCCGACACCCTGCTGGGCGTCGGCGGCGCGCTCGCCCCCGCCGGCCCGCCCAGCGCCCTGGTGATCGCCCCCACCCGCGAGCTGGCCATGCAGGTGCAGCGGGAGTTGAGCTGGCTCTACGCCGGCGCCCGCGTGGTCTCCTGCGTCGGCGGCATGGACCCACGCGCCGAGCGCCGGGCGCTGGACGCCGGCTGCCAGATCGTCGTCGGCACCCCGGGGCGCCTGCGCGATCACCTGGAGCGCGGCAATCTTCACCTGGACAAGCTGGGCGCGGTGATCCTCGACGAGGCCGATGAAATGCTCGACCTGGGCTTCCGTGAGGAGATCGAGGAGATCCTCGACGCCACGCCCAAGGACCGGCGCACGCTCCTCTTCTCGGCCACCCTGCCCAAGCCCATCGTCACCCTGGCCGCGACGTACCAGCGCAACGCCCTGCGGCTAGTGGTCGGCGCTTCGGAAGCCCCGCACGCCGACATCGACTACCGCGCCATTCGCATCGCCCCCGGCGAGGTCGAGCTGGCCACTGTGAACGTGCTGCGCTTCTTCGAACCTGGCGCTGCCCTGGTCTTCTGTTCGACCCGCGAAGCGGTCCGCAGGCTGCACGCCAATCTGGTGGAGCGCGGCTTCAATGTCGTGGCCCTGTCTGGCGAGTTCAGCCAGACCGAGCGCACCCACGCGCTGCAGGCCCTGCGCGACGGCCGCGCGCGCGTCTGTGTCGCCACCGACGTCGCCGCGCGCGGCATCGACATCCCCGACCTGGACCTGGTGGTCCACGCCGACCTGCCCAACAACCGCGAAGTCTTGCAGCACCGCTCCGGCCGCACCGGCCGCGCCGGCCGCAAGGGCGTCTGCGTCGTGCTGGTCCCCCACCCCAAACGCCGCCGCGCCGAGACCCTGTTCAAGACCGCCCGCATCGAGGCGACCTGGCAATCGCCCCCCAGCGCCGACGATATCCGCACCCAGGACCAGACCCGGCTGGTGGCCGAGATCGCGCCCGCCGCCGAAGCGTCCGAAGAAGACCTGGCCCTGGCCCGCACCATCCTGGAGCAGCGCTCGGCGGAGGACATCGCCGCCGCCTATGTCCGCCTGACCCGCGCCCGCATGCCGGCGCCGGAAGACCTGGCCGAAAGCGAGCCGGAGCCCCGGGGCTATGCGCCCAGCCGTGACCGCGGCGACCGGCCCAATCGCAGCGACCGGGAGATCGACCGCGACCGCACGCCTGAACCGCCTCGCCCGGGCTTCGAGGATGCGGTCTGGTTCAAGATCGACATCGGCCGCAACAAGAACGCCGAGGCGCGCTGGATCCTGCCGATGGTCTGTCGCCGCGGCCACGCCACCAAGCGCGACATCGGCGCCATCAGGATCTTCGAGCGCGAAACGCGGTTCCAGGTCACCGCCGAGGCGGTGGAACGGTTCCAGGTTGCGATCGCCAAGGGCGACAGCGATGGCGGCAACATCGTTCGCATGGACGAGAACGCGCCGTTCCCGCGCGACACCTCGCGCGACGGCCCGAGGGACGGATCGCCCCGCGGCAAGGGCAAACCCTTCATTCGCCGCGATGGCCCGCCGCCCGCCGGCGCCCCGCCCAAGCATGACGCCAAGCCCTACAAGGCCAAGAAGCCCTACCCAGGCAAGACGTTCAAACCAAAGGGTTGAGCGAGCCGACGTCCGCGGCTGGTCGGGCCTGGCCTTCAATCGTGCCTGACCGGCTGCCCGGAACGAATTGCGGCGACGGTCGTTTCCTTGTCTGAATTGGGAGGATTTACGATGATGAAACGTACGATGCTGGCGATCGCGCTGACGGCTGGCCTGGCTTGCGGGCTTGGCGCCTGCAAGAAGGCGGACACAACCACCACTCAGTCCGACTCGTCCACCACCACGACCGTCGCTGACAGCACAGCCCCGGTGGATTCGTCGGCGGCTTCGGACGCGGCCGCGGCGCAGGGCGCTTCGACCACGACGACGACCACCAACAGCACGACCAGCCAGACCGCGCCGAGCAATCAGTAAAGGCCTGAGCCTGTGATCGGCGCGGCGCTTTCGAGCCCGCGCCGACCTACTCCGGCGCGTTGCGCGCGAGCGGCCGGTACCAGGCCAGCTGTTCGCTGGTGGCCAGAAGCTTGCCGTCCCTGCGCCAGTAGCTGGACCGCTCGTCCGAGGCGCCGCCGCCGCCCACGCGGCCTTCACACTCCACCAGGATGAAGTCGTCGCCCACGGCGGCGATCTCTTCGGCGGTGGCGTGCAGATAGGCCGTCAGGGTAAGGGTGGTGGTCATCACGGTCGGGCCGAGGGCGTACATCACCCGGGGCGCGGAGTTGTCGGTGATCATGCCCAGCATGGCCTTGTCCAACGGCGCGCGCTTGCAGCGCACCCAGGCCAGGGTGCGCGAGTCGCCGTTCGGCTTGGGCGGATAGCCCTCAAGGCTTCGCCGCTCGAACGCGGTGGCGCCATAGTGCTCGCCATCGCCAAACATCGCCGGTTTCGGCAGGCCCTCCGGATCGGGGGCTTCGGGCATGGTCGCGAAGGCGAAATCCGGCGTGGCCGGCCGTTTCGCCATGGTGACGATCGCATGCACGCCGACCTGGTCCGATCCGGCCGCGCGCAGCTCAACCTCCCAGGTCCCGATCGATCCGCCCTGCCGCAGCCGGCGCGTGCGGATGTCGAGCTCGCCGGCCGGGAGCCGGTCGATGTAGGTCAGGGTCAGCGAAAGCGCCTCGCCCACAGCCTCGGACTCGGCCTCCAGCACGCGGATGCACAGGCCGATGGCATAGCCGCCCCACAGGCCGCCGCCAGGATTGCGCCATTCCGCTCCGGCGGTCGTCGTCCAGCGCCCCGGCGCGACAGCGGTCAGCGGCATGGACTGGGTCTGCATCGAGGTCATGACGGTTCTCTAGCCGCCCGCCCCAAGGTCAGGGAAGCCCCCCACGCCGCAAACCGTGACGATGATGGATCGGCGGCTAGCCGCGCTTGCCGGTGAACGGAAAACTGCCCAGGCCGCCGGCTTCCACATGGCCGGTGATCGTCGAGCAGACGTCGTCGCTGCAGTGGCCGCTGAAATGCAGGTCCAGCGGCGCGGGCTCGTTCACATGGGCGTTCCAGGACACCTCGCCGTCATCGAAATGGCCGTCGGTGATGTGCGAGGTGTGGCCGTTGGCGTGCATCTCGCCGGTCATGTGGTGGCCGTCCACCTCGACGGAGGCGTGAGACTCCACCGGGCCGTTGGGGGTGGTGATGGTGATGTGGTAATCGCCGTGCACGGACATTGTATTTCTCCCCCATGAGGATGGCTGGTTCGCGTAGTAAGAGAACATTAACCAATCCAGACGCGCCGGTCTATTTGGTGGACGAATAATTTCGACCTCGGTGAACCTGACCCCCATGAAACCTTGGCCGACATTGGCGCTGGCAGCGGTGGGCGCGGCCCTACTGGCGGGTCTGGCCCTGGCTTACACGCCCCTCGTCGCCGGCGAGTTCAGCGTCCGGTTCGGCCGCTCGGTCTATCATCCCCCGCCTTCGCCGCTGAAGCCGACCCCTACCGGCGCCGCCGCCGGGACTGTTGTCGACGGCTATTGGCGGGTGCAGCAGATCGCGCCGCAGACCTGGGCCATCGGCGAGCCGGCGAACGATCCCGACAACTACGAATACCTGCTGGTCGGCAAGACCCGCGCGCTCTTGATCGACTCCGGCTCGACGCCCCGCGACATCCATCCGGCCCTGGCGGGCCTGACCAGTTTGCCGATCACGGTGATCCCGACCCATCTGCACAGCGACCACACCAACGGCCTCAAGAATTTCGACCGCATCGCCCTGGTCGATCTGCCCGAGACCCGCGCCCTGATGCGGGGCGGCAAGGTGCATCTGCGCCGGCTGCAGTATATGGCGCCAGCCAGCATCCCGACGCCGGTGTTCACGGTCAGCGAATGGATCAAGCCGGACAGCGATATCGACCTGGGCGGGCGCACCGTGCGTCTGCTCTGGACGCCGGGTCACACCGCGACCTCCATCTCCATCTGGGACCCGGAGGCCAAGCTGATCTTCACCGGCGACTACATCTACACCACCACCCTCTACGCCTTCATGCCGGACTCCAGCCTGTCAGCCTACCAGACCACCGCCGACCGCCTGCTGAAGCTGCTGCCGTCCGACACGACCATCTATGGCGCCCACTGCTGTCGCAATGACGCGCCGCCGCGGGCGCCGTGGCTGGCCATGGGGGACCTGCGCGATGTGCGAAACGCGGTGGCCGCGATCCGCTCTGGCCAGGCGCACGGCCGCGGCGGCCTCTTGCGCCGCTTCCCGGTCAATTCGCGGATGACGATGACCACCTTCTATCCATTCGGGAACCGCTAGGCCTCGCCGCCCACCCGCTTGGCCCTCGCCGCCTCAACCGATAAACTCCGTGGATCACGCAACCGTCGACCGGAGCCATGTCGAACACCTTTCTGGTCCAGCTGTTCGAGCACAAGGCCTGGTGCAACCGCGGCCTGATCGAGGCCCTGCGCGCGGCGCCGGCGGGTGTGGATCGCCTGCGGATGGCCATCATCCTGCTCACCCTCGAGCACACCGGCATCGTCGACCAGATCTTCAAGACCCGGCTCGTGGGTGGCGAGCACGGTTTCACCGCCGTGACGGGCAATCGGCGGCCAGACCTCGACGCATTGGCCGCGACCCTCAACGCCACCGACGCCTGGTATGTCGACTACGCCGGACGGGTGTCTGAGGACGAGCTGGCGAGCTTGGTGGACTTCACCTACCTGGACGGTGACCCCGGTCACATGACCAAGGGCCAGATTCTTGGCCACCTGATCACCCACGGCGCCTCGCACCGCGGCGCCATCGGCAAGATGCTGGAGGCCCTGGGCGTCGCCGGCTCGTCCGACATGATGACCACCTTCAGGCGGCCTGAGCCGGTCACTTTGGCCAGGCGGTGATCGTCAAGGGGACTGACGCCCCTGCGATGACCGCGAAATAAACCCGTGGCGTACAGGTCCCGTGGGTCTCAGTCTCCCGCCGGCCAGGAACCGACTGGCCCGGTGACAGCGCGGTCGACACGATCGCCGCCTCTAGCCCCGCGCCGTCGGGACCGTCCTGAGCCGCCGGCCGGAACTGGAAATGCACCATGGGCTTTTGACCCGGCGCCGTCTCAACGCCGGTAACAGCCAGGCGTCCAGGCTGAATGGCATAGGTGCATGGCCCGCCGACCACAGGGGGTTTGGGTGCGGGATCGGCTGCGCAGCTCGCCATCGAGACGGCGGCCAAGGCCAGCGCGCCGATCGAAATTCCAGAGAGGTTGTTCGGCATGTCGCGTCGTCTCCGGTCAGATCTGACGATGGTGCGGTGTGTTCTCGTGCCAGATCTCGATCTCGTAGCCGTCCGGGTCGAACACAAAGGCATAGGGCTGATTGTCGCCGGACCAGGCCCCAGCACGTGAGCGGAGGTCGCGTTGCGGAAGTATGGGCGGACGCCGAAGGCCTGCTCATAGAACCGCACCGCCCGGTCCAGATCGGCGACCTTCATGGCGATATGCGAAAGGCCGAAGGTGGCAGGCATGACTTCAGGTTCTCCTGAGCAGCGCCATTTCTCGGACGCCGCGCGCAATTCAGCGTAGCTTGCGCCAAGATCGAGCCTCGGAGCCGAAATGCCAAGACACCGTTTCGACCTCGCCCCTCTGGCGGCTTGTGGACTGATCGCTTTGACCCCAGCCGGCGCCGTGTCGGCGGCCGGGTTTCAGGACGAGACCCTGCTTGCACCCATCCCGCAGGGATTTCAGCTGGGCGACCAGGGCCAGTCCGGTCCCGGATCGGACATCGCCGAATACATCCCCCAGGGCGAGACCGTCGACCACTGGTCGCGGATGGTCACAGTGCAGATCTTCCACAATCTGAAGGGTTTCGACCCGGATCGGTTCGCGGAGACGATCCGGGATCGCGGACCGGCCAGCTGCCCTGGCGAGCAGGGCGTGATGATCAAGCACGGCCAGGAGCATGGCTACGCCGCCTCGCTCTGGCTGTTCACCTGTCCGCTGAACCCACAGACCGGCCTGCCTGAAACCTTCTACGACAAGCTGATCAGCGGCGCCGACGCCCTATATTCAGTTCAGTATTCCTTCCGCTCGACGCTGCCGCGCGACGCCATCGCGCCCACCATATCCTTCCTGGAGAGCGTGAGCGTCTGCGACACCCGCCTGCCCGACCGGCCCTGCCCGACCGTGTCCGCGCCGTAGCGGCTGGCCCGGCGCCATCGCCGTCCGCCCTTGCTTTCGGATGAGCGAAGGCCCATATGCCCCTCGACCCCGTGGGCCGCCATCGCGCCCCGGCATTGTCGCGCTCCCCGTTTGATGGCTGTCACAAGAACAGCACGCCCGAGCGCTGGTCACCTTTTCAATCAAGAAGCCCACGGCCACAGGCCGGGCGATTTACGGATATCCATGCAAGATCAGTTCATGTCGCGCGCCATTCCTGCGCGCTCTACCCCCTATTCCCCCATCTCCCACATCACCACGACACCCCGCCGACCGGCGACCTGGCGCAAGCCCGCCTCGCCGGGCCTGACCCAGGCCCAGCTTCGGCAGATCGTCCTCGAACAGCTGGGCTGAGGTCCCTTCCGCCGTCCTACGGCCGGCGCAGCGTCACCCGGGCGAAGGCCGTCGATCCGCCGTGGCTGTCCTCGTCTATGGTCCAGGTCCAGCGATCGGCGGCCGGCAGGTAGGTCATGGTCGTCCGGGTCTTGCCGCCGTCAATGTCGTAGAAGACGAACGGCAAGGCGTCGCCAGCGCGGACCGCGTTGGCCAGCGATTGGCGCGAGACGTCGCCATAGTCGTCCAGCCATACCAGGGCGTAGGTCTCCGTGGGTCCGTCCCAGGCGATGAAGATCATCGCCTCATAGCCGGGGCTGCCGTCCGGCTTCTTGTCTCGCGAGACCTCGTGCAGGCGCATATATTGGTGGTTCAGCACCCATTCGCCGGTGACGTCATAGATCGTGGGCTTGCCGGCGATGGTCCCCTCCATCACCCAGGCTCCTTGCATGTGCTCAATCAGGGGATCGTGAGAGCTCGCCTGCTGGGTCCCGGCCGGACCGGCCAGCGCCAGGGCGGCGAGGATGCCCACGAGAAATCTCATCTGACCGCTCCCACTGCCGCGCCCGCTTGCCCGGCGGTGCGCCGGCGCCGCCTCAGGCGGGCGCTCCGGACCAGGCGTCATACCCTAACGCCTTCAACTGGCTATTGAACCAGAGCTGCACGCCAAATCCGATCACCAGCAGGGCGGCTACAAGAAGCCAGCCGACCAGGCTGAGTTTCTTCTTCTGGTTCACCAACACGGTGTCGAAAGTCGTCACCTTGGGAAACACGATCACCAGCAGGCCGATCAGCACCATGTCGGGGGGCAGCCATACGCCCCGGTCGCTGACGGTAAGATGGGCGGCGTGGGCCCGCGCCTGGTGCAGCGGCAGGTAGATGGACAGATAGATCAAAACGGCGGCGCACAAGATCAGCAACACGCCGATGATCCGCGCGGCGCCGGGACTGAGCGTCCGCGGCGGCTGGTTCCGGGGCTCGGGGTCGTTCATGGCCGTCAGGCGGTTCGCCGCATGCTCAGGATCGGAACCTTGGGTTTCAGCCACTCTCCCTTCTGGTCGGGGAAGGGCGCCTTCAGGGAGGTGGGCAGGCCGAGGATGGCGTGCACCACGCCCATGCCCTCGACCACCTCGCCGAAGGCGGCGAAGCCCAGGTTGTCGCCAGGCGCGCCGGGGTGGGCGTCGAGATAGGGCTCCGGGCTGGCGCAGATGAAGAAATCCGCCGTCGCCGTGCCCGGTGCGAAGCGGCCCAGCGAAATGGTCCCCGTCCGGTGCCGGAGACCGGTCATCGTCGTGCTCTCATGGGCGATGGGCGGAAACGGGTGTGACTTCGGCGACGGCCCGCCGACGATGGTGCCCTCGGTGGGGTGGCCCGGCGTACGCGCGGCGCGAAAGAAGGCGCCGCCGTCATAGTTGTGGTTGTCCACGTAGCGCAGGAAGTTGGCCGAGGTGAGCGGCGCGCGCCTGGCCTCCAGCGCCACGGTGATGGCGCCGTGGTTGGTGGTGATCACCACCTTGGGATTGTCGGTCGCCGCCCAGGCGCGGGTTGCGCCAGTCGCGGCCATCCCGGCCAACAGGCCTCGCCGTCCGATCGTCAAGCCACTCATCGCCAGTTCCTGTGCTTGGGGTCCTCAAGGACCTTAGCCATAGCGCCGGCTAGGCGGCCTCGTCGAGCCGGCTCACGCTTCGCCCTTGGCCAGGAAGTCCCGATAGGTCGCCGCAACGCCATCGTCCAGGGCGATGCTGGACGACCAGCCCAGGTCAGCCAGTTTGCTCACGTTGAGCAGTTTGCGTGGCGTTCCATCAGGCTTGGTTTCGTCTCGGACGACGTCGGCCTCCAGCCCCACCACCCGGCAGACCAGGTGGGCCAAGTCGAGGATCGAGATGTCCTCGCCGGCCCCGACGTTGACCGGCTCCGCCCCCGAATAGGTCTGGATCAGGAACACCAGGGCGTCGGCGCAATCATCCACATGCAGGAACTCTCGGCGCGGCGCGCCCGTACCCCAGATGGTGATGGCCGCTTCGCCGCGCTTCCTGGCCTCGTGAGCCTTGCGGATCAGCGCCGCGAGCACATGGCCGGTCTGAAGGTCATAGTTGTCGCCCGGGCCATACAGGTTGGTCGGCATCGCCGAGATGAAGTCGCAGCCGTACTGCCGCCGGTAGGCCTGGCACAGCTTGATCCCGGCGATCTTGGCGATGGCATACCCCTCGTTGGTCGGCTCGAGCGGGCCGGTCAGCAGCGCATCCTCGGAGATCGGCTGGGGCGCAAGCTTGGGATAGATGCAGCTGGAGCCGAGAAACAGCAGCTTGGCGACGCCCATCCGATGGGCGGCGTGGATGACGTTCGCCTCAATCATCAGGTTCGCATAGATGAACTCAGCCGGCCGCGCGTCGTTGGCCAGGATGCCGCCAACCTTGGCGGCGGCAAGAAAGATCGCTTCGGGGCGTTTGTCGGCGATCCAGGCCTCGACCTCGTCCTGCCGCTCCAGATTGAGCTCTTCTCGGCCTGCTGTCAGGACCTCGCAGCCCTCCCGCGCCAGCCGCCGCAGCAGGGCCGAGCCCACCATCCCCGCGTGGCCCGCCACCCAGACGCGCCGGCCGGCCAGCGCAAATCGCGCATCAGTCGGCATGATGATGAGGCCCCTCCAGCTCCGCCGCCGGCCAGTGACGGACATATGACAAAGTCGGAGGCAGCCAGGCCGGTGGGGCGGTCATGGGACGGTCCTCGGATGGGCGGCGCAGGAACGAGCCCGAACATCGCCGGACTGCGCCCCACGTGCAATTGGCCAAGCGTCATTCAGACCGGTTCGATCGTTGCGGCCGTGATCGGGAATTGTTGACCGTCGGAATGCGATAGGATTTAATCCTACCGAGGCCAAGGACCCTGCCATGCGCTCGACAACCCAACTTAGTATCACCTTGCCCAACGAAATGGCCGCCGAGGTTCGCGCCAAGGTGGCCTCAGGCGAATACGCCAGTGAGAGCGAAGTGATCCGCGACGGCCTGCGGGCGCTACAGGCCCGGGACAAGGCCGTGGAGCACTGGCTGCGCACGGCTGTCGTTCCCGCCTATGAGGCCATGAAGGCTGAGCCGAACCGGGGCGTCTCGCTGGACAGAGTCCGGGCCGCCCTTGCTGAACGCCACGCCAACCACTCGGCCAAGGTCGGTAGCTCTTGAATTACAGGATCGTCCTTGCGCCCGAAGCGCACGGGCAACTGGACGAACTCTACGATTACATCGCCGCCCAGGCCTCTGCATCTACCGCCCTGCGCTTCATCGACGCCATCCTCGATCGACTCGAGCTGCTCAAGGATTTTCCTGACGCCGGCGCGCGACGCGATGACATCCTGCGAGGTCTACGGACTCTCGGGTTCCGCAGGCGCATGACCATCGCCTATGTCGTCGAGTCCTCCCAGGTCCTGATCCTCGGTGTCTTCTATGGCGGCCAGGACTTTGAGACGATTCTGCGCGACACCTGACGAGCCGACGGAATTGCCGCTCCCGCCGCCTCACACCCTCAGCCGCGCCATCGTAATCGCGTCCGCATAGGCGCCGTCGCGCCAGGCGTAGGCGCGATGAAGGCCCTCCCGCTCGAAACCCAGGTGCTCATAGAGGGCGATGGCGCGGTCGTTGTCGGCCCAGACACTGAGTTCGAGGCGGGTGAGGTTCAGCCACAGGTCGGCCTGGGCGATCACCGCCTCCAGCAGCGCCCGGCCGCACCCACGCCCCGCATAGGCGTCATGCACCGCCATGCCGATGTTGGCCGCATGAGCGCGCCGACCGTCGGTGCGCACCATGCCGATCACGCCCACCACCCGCTCCTCGACGACAGCGACCAGCTGGAAGGCGTCTGTGCGGCCCTCAGCCCGCTTCCGGCGCGTGGCGATGGAGGTGTAGGGCGTCTGCAGCGTGCCCCAGACCACGCGCGGCTGGTTGAACACCTCCGTCAGCGCGGGGATGTCCTCCGGCTCCCAGGCGCGGAGCTGGATAGGGGAAGGGTCCATGGCGAGGCTCCATTTGGCGAGCGGCGCGCCGGAGGAGCCCACAAAAAAGCCCCGTCGGCGTGCGGCGGGGCGGGTGGGACTAAAAGGATCGAACGAAGCTAGCGCACGACCTCTCCCACCGGCCCGCCAAAGGCGGCCCGAAGGCTGAGAAGGTGCATGATTACGAACGCGCGCATGGGGTGAGCCTAACGCAGCGCTCGCCGGGCGCCAAGCGCCGCGCCGTACATGAACGGAAGCTGACGGCGACTATTCAGGCCGGGTTCAGGCCCAAAAACCGAAATTCCAGGTCGTGCGTTAAGTCTGCACCACACAATTGGAAGGAGGTTCAAATGTTCAAGAAGGCTCTGTTGACGACCCTCGCGGCGGGTTTTGCCCTGGCGAGTGTTTCGGCGGCCAATGCCGAGGGCGGCTGCGGCCCCGGCTTCCACCGCGGCCCCTATGGCGGCTGTCGCCCGAACCATGGCCCGGCGGTCGTGGTTGGCGTTGGCGGCCCGGCGATCGGCATCTTCTATCCCGGTCGCGGCTACTGGGACGGCCATCGCTACTGGGGCCACCGTGATCGGTGGCACGGCGGCTGGCGCTACCGCTAAGGAGCGCCTCTAGCGCAATCCGGCCCGATGGTGCTTCGAGGAGCGCCGTCGGGCCATTTTGCCCGGACGCCGCGCCCTAAGCGGCGGCCTCTATGAACGGCGCCAGGTTGCGCCTGATCCTCGCCTCCACGGGCTCGCTCGGGTCCGGTTTCTCGAACGGCAGCCCGGTGATCGTCTCGAAGGCTTCGACATAGACGTCGGAGGTCGCCAGGATGATCTCCTCCGGAATCTCCGGGATCGGATCCTTGTAAGGGTCGCACCGGGCGGCGACCCAGCTTCTGACGAAGTCCTTGTCGAAGCTGTCCGGACGCTTGCCGCTCGCGAACCTGTCGTCGTACGTCGCCGCGCGCCAGAACCGGCTGGAGTCCGGCGTGTGGACTTCGTCGGCCAGGACGACGCGGCCGTCGGCGTCGAGGCCGAACTCGTACTTGGTGTCGGCCAGGATCAGTCCGCGGGTGGCGGCGAGTTCGCAGCCGCGGGCGTACAGCGCCAAAGCGGTCGCACTCAGCTGTTCCCACTGATCCTGCGTCAACAGCCCCTGCTCCAGGACCTGCGCCGGCGACAGCGGCGCGTCGTGAGCGCCGTGGGCGGCCTTGCTGGTAGGGGTGAGGATCGGCGCCGGCAGCGCCTGGTTGGGCCGCATCCCGTCCGGCAGCCGCACCCCGTACATCTCGCGCTGGCCGGCCTGGTAGAGGGTCAGGATCGAGGTCGAGGTGGTCCCCGCCAGATACCCCCGCACCACCATCTCCACCGGCAGCATGTGCAGGCTCCGGCAGACCAGCACATTGGGGTCGGGATAGGCGATCACATGGTTGGGACAGATGTCGCCGGTGACGTCGAACCAATAGCGCGCCGTCTGGGTCAGCACCTGGCCCTTGTAGGGGACGGCGCACAGGTTGCGGTCGAAGGCGCTCAGCCGGTCGCTGGCCACGATCACCCGGCGACCATCCGGCAGGTCGTAGTTGTCGCGCACCTTGCCCTGATAGTGGTTCGGCAGATCGAGGATGGGTTGATCCATGACGGTCTCCTGGGTGAGGCGGATGAGGTCATCCAAGCTAAGGTCGCGCCCGGCCTCCAGCGCCAACAGGGCGAGCCCCAGCAAGGCGATGGCGGCGTCGAGCTTGCCGCGTTGAGCCGCAAGGCTGTCGCGCTGCAAGGCGAGGACGTCGGCGAGGCTGGCTCGATCGTCCACCAGCAAGGCCTTGATCTGCCTGAGCGAAAGCCCAAGACCGCGCAACGCCATGATCTGGTGTAGCCGCGCCGCCTGCGCCGGGCCATAGACCCGCCAGCCGGCGGCGGTGCGGCCTGGCGCGACCAGACCCTCGCGCTCGTAGACGCGCAGCGCCTTTGCGCTGACGCCAAGGCGCGCGGCCATTTCACTGGGGCCAAGCCAACGCTCAGTCACTTGCGCTCCTTCGTTGAACCCTTCCCCGCTTAAGGGCGGTCCCTGGGGCCGGTGCAAGAAGAAAATTTGACCGGCCGGGACGATATGCCCGGCGGAGCGCCGCCTTGGCCATTCTGGGGTGTGACCGGTGTCTTGCCGGCCACAACCGGCGATGCAATCCTGCCGCGATGTCAGGGCAAGACGACGACGAGAGTGACGAGGACCTCCGCAAGGAGCTGGTCGCGGCGCGTGACAACCTGCGCCGCCAGCTCGCCATACTCGCCGAAGGGCCCGTGGGCCGCTATGCTCGGAAAGCGGACTTTGACGAGCAGTATGCGAGCCTCGCCGAAGAGCTGCGACAGGTGGAGGCGGAGCTGGCCAAATACCCCGGCGAACCGCAACACGCACGAGACAATGATCCCGGTCCGGTTGCGAGCGACCTCAGACCGCCGCCGGATGTTGGGCCTGAACCCGAGCCCAACCCGGACCCTGAGGAACCAGCCGATCCCGCGCCGACGGCGCCTGCTCCGATCCAGTTTCACACCGACGCCCCGGACGGACCGCCGGAGAACGGCCAGTTCTGGACTTTCGCCGGCATGGGCGTCGTCGCCCTGCTGGCCCTGGGTCTGCTCCTGCGAATCTTCTCGATGCTGTGGGCCCACCTGATGGGCCACCCGACCTACTAGGCGACGGCAGCCTCATTGCGCTGGGTTGGCGCTCTTCCGGTCGATGGCGAACACGCAGATACCCAGGTTGGTAAGCACCACCGCCATCGCGCCGCCGACGACGGCAACGGACGCCGTGCCCGCGACGCCCAGCGGCGCAAAGGCCCAGATCGCCGCATAGCCAAGGCCGGCCAGGCAGAACAGCCAGCCGTTCAGGCGCGAGGCGGCCTGCACCTTCGCTGCGCGAGCAGGGGAGATTTTTAGACCCGGCACCTTCTTGGGAATGAAGTTGGCGTAGACGGCCAGATACAGACCGATGATCACCAGAACGCCCCGTTGGACGAACTCGGCGCTCACCAGATTATGGTGTTGCGCCCACTTCAGGGCCAGGGCTGCGCCCAGGATGGCAGCGCCGCCGAGCGCGCCGTAGATGAGTTGTCGCGACTTCATGGGATCAGCCCTTTTCTTGAATGGATATGGGAGGAACGGCCTCCTCCGGCTGCGTTCCCACTCGGAACGCGGCGGCGAAGCCGAGCAGCGCATCTTCGAGCACCGACAGCTTCAGGTGATAGGTGATGGTCTTGCCGGCCCGGGTCATCTCGACCAGATCGGCCTCCCGCAAAACCGTGAAATGGGCCGACATGGTGGGCTTGGAGACCGGAAACTGGTCCGACAGCTCTCCGGCCGTCATGGGCCGCACCTTCAGCAGCTCAAGCACGCGGCGGCGGGTGGGATCGGCCAGGGCTTTGAAGACGGAGTTCATAATTCGTCATTTAGCTAAACGACGAATTGTTGTCAAGCCCCCGCCCTTGGCGTTCGGCGGGTTGCTTGTACAATGGGGCCAACACCAAGGCCGCAGGGCCATCGGGAGGAACACCAATGGTCTACATCCTGGGCGGCTGGCAGAGCGATTTCTCCAAGAACTGGGCGCGCGAGCAGAAGGATTTCGCCGGCGCCTTCGCCGAGGTGATCGGCGAGGGCCTGGCCGCCACAGGCCTGGAGCCCAAGGACATCGACTGCGGCCACGTCGGCAATTTCGTCGGCGACCTGTTCGCCGGCCAGGGCCTCTTGGGCGGTTTTTTCGGCCTGGCGCACCCGGACTTCGACGGCATGCCCACCGCCCGGCACGAGGCCGCCTGCGCCTCCGGCAGCGTGGCGATCCTCGCGGCCACCGCCGAGATCGACGCCGGCCGGTATGACATCGCCTGCGTCGTCGGCGTCGAGATGATGCGCAATGTCTCCGGCCAGAAGGCGGCCGAGAACCTGGGCGCCGCGGCCTGGGCCGGGCACGAGTTTCAGGACGCCACCTACCTCTGGCCCCGCGCCTTCTCGGATCTGGGCGAGGAATACGACCGCCGCTATGGCCTGAAGTACGAACACCTGATGCGGATCGCCGAGATCAACTTCGCCAACGGCAGGAAGAACCCCAACGCCCAGACCCGGCAGTGGGCGTTTGGCGACAAGAGCTTCACCGCCGACGACGAGGCCAATCCGGTGGTCGAGGGCATGATCCGCAAGAACGACTGCGGCCAGGTCACCGACGGCTCGGCCGTGGTCTTCCTGGCGTCCGAGAAGGGCGCGGCTGACTATGCCGCCAAGCGCGGGATGGCTCTGGAAAGCCTGCCGCAAATCAAGGGCTGGGGCCATCGCTCGGCGCCGATCAGTTATGAGCGCAAAGTCCGCGCCAGCGAGGGCCAGCCCTACGTCTTCCCGCAGGTGCGCCGCGCCATCGAGGACGCCCGCGGCCGCGCCGGCGTGACCGACATCGCCCAGATCGATGCGGTGGAGACCCACGACTGTTTCACCACCACCGAATACATGGCCATCGAACACCTGGGCCTGACCGCGCCGGGCGAGGCCTGGAAGGCGATCGAGGACGGCTCCATCGAGATCGGCGGCCGGTTGCCCGTCAATCCGTCCGGCGGGCTGATCGGCGGCGGCCACCCGGTCGGCGCCACCGGCGTGCGCATGACCCTGGACGCCTTCAAACAGGTGACCGGCCGCGCCGGCGACTATCAGGTCGAGGGCGCCAAGACGGTGCAGACCCTGAACATCGGCGGCTCGACCACGACCACGGTGAGTCTGGTGGTCGGGGTTTGAGAACATCCGCTCATCCGGGCGAAGGTGCGTAGGCGGCAGATGAGGCCAAAGATTTCTCGTTTCCCCGCCCTTGTGGCGGGGATCCATTGGGCGCGATCAGTTGGAATGATGCTGTGACGGATCGGCTTGGGCAAACCTGCGAGGTTTCGCGTTCAATGGGCCCCCAGCACAAGGCCGGGGGAACGGCGTAGTTTGAGGCTGGCTGAACCAATGGGGGAAACACTATGCCCGACTACATCCAGATCCCACTGATCAACGCCGGCGTCATCCTCGCCCTGTTCGTGGCCGCCTGGGCGATCTGCGTCGCCATGAAGGACTGCACCCCGGTGGATAGCCTGTGGGGGCTGGGCATGGGGGTGGTGGCGGTCTCGACCTACATCCAGACCGGCGGCGGGACGGAGCGGCGCATGGTGTTGACCGCGATCTGCGTCGCCTGGTCGCTACGGCTGGGCGGCTATCTGCTGTGGCGCTGGCGCGATCACGGGCCGGACGGGCGATATGTACGCATGCTCGACAAGGCCAAGGCCGAGCGCGGCTGGAGCTATCCCTACGCCGCCTTCCGCCTGGTGTTCGCCCTGCAGATGCCGATGCTCTGGCTGGTCTGCCTGCCGGTTCAGCTCGGCCAGCTCGCCGCCGAACCGGCGAGCCTGGGCGCCGTCGGTCTGGCCGGCGCGTCCATGGCCGTGATCGGACTGGTCTTCGAAACCATCGCCGACGCCCAGCTGGTCCTGTTCAAGAAGAACCCCGTCAACGCCGGCAAGGTGCTGGACCGCGGCCTGTGGCGCTACACCCGCCATCCCAACTATTTCGGCGACGCCCTGGTCTGGATCGGCCTGTGGCTGGTGGCCGCCGAAACGACGCCCGGCCTCTTCGCCGTTGTCGGCCCGGCCTTTCTGGTCTTCCTCCTCACCCGCTGGAGTGGAATGCCCACCGTGGAGGGCCGAATGCGCCGCCGCAAGCCGGACTACGAGGACTACGTCCGGCGGACCTCGCCGTTCATTCCGTGGTTTCCAAAGGCGAGCGCGGTCTAGCGGCCAGCTAGGCCGGCGCGCGGCTCAGCAGCGCCTCGACGTGCGCGGTGATCGGCTCGCCCGCCTTCTGCGCCGCGATCACGCCAATGTCGACATAGTCGCGCCAGCCGATGATCAACCCGTCCTTGAACTCCAGCACCCCGGCGTAAGGCGCGGCGATCCGTTTGCCGTCGGCGGAGGTGTATTCGTCCACGCCCTCGACGAACAATCGGTCGCCCGACTCGGCATGGGCGAAGATCCGCCATTGGATGCCGTGCATGTCCGCGGTGAACCGGCCTAGCAGCTTGGCCGCCATGGCCTTGCCGCGCACCGGCGGCATCGGTCCGGCGGCGTAGTGCCAGACCACATCTTCGTGCAGGAAGGTCAGCACCTTGTCGATGTCCTTGGCCTGCCAGGCGGCGATCATCTGTTGCAAGCGCTGGAAAAGCGGGTCCATGGGCGCGGTGTCCTGACGGCTAGCGTTTCGGCGTAAGAGCGTCCGCCTTGGCGGAGTCGATATATTCGTCCAGCCGGACAATCAGCCCGTCCTTCATCCGCACGATCACGCAGGCGTCCATGGCCCAGGCGGTCCCGTCCGGCAGGGTCGCTTCCAGAACGTGTTGCTGCACAAATCCGTCCGGCAGCGCCTCAAGGCGGATCACGCGGTATTTCCGATCCGGCAGGGTGCGCATGAACCAGCCCAGCACCCGCATGTTCTGGTCGACCGTCTGCTCGACCCCATCATTGTTGTGCCAGATCTTGGCGTCCGGCGCGTAGCAGGCCCGCACCGTCTCCGGATCACCGGCCTGGATGGCCCCGACGAACTTTTCGGCAAAGGCGAGATAGTCTTGCGGCGTCATGAACGGTCCTATCGGCCAGTGGTGACGGGGGCGCTGGACAACGAGCGCCGCAGAGCCAGTTCCTGAGCCTTCGGATCGCGCGCGAGACTGGCGCGCACGTCGATGGCCAGGAAGTCGGTGTCGACCTCGTCGGCGCCCCTTCGGATCGCCTTCAACCCCGCCTCAGCAATCGTCGACGGCGCCTCCTTGAAGCCCTGCACATGGCTGGCCATGCGGGTGTCCACCGAACCGACAATCAGCGCCGTGACGGAGGTGTTCTGCGGCGCGAGTTCCGCCCGCATGCAGGTGGTCATCGCCCGGCCCGCGAACTTCGAGGGGCTGTAGCCGCCCATCCCCGGCACCGCGACGATCCCGCCCGCCGACAGCACATTGGCGATGGCGCTCTGCTCATGCCGGCCCAGGATCGGCGCGAAGGCGCGGCACATGGCCAGGGGACCGAAGTAGTTGATCTCCATCTCCAGCCGCGCGGCGGCCAGGTCGGGGGCGCCCAGCAGGGTCTGCATGGAGAACTGGCCGGCGTTGTTGACCAGAATGCTGACGTCCTGGCAGGCCGCCGCCGCGGCGGCGATGGTTTCCGGCTTGGTCACATCCAGCGCGACCGCTACCACCCTGCCCTCGCCCTCCGCCACCAGATGCGCGGCGCTCGCGACATCACGGCAGGCGGCGTAGACCTTGGCCGCCCCAGCCTTGAGGAACGCCTGCACGAAAGCCTCACCGATGCCGCGATTGGCCCCGGTGACCAGGACCACGCTGTTTTTCAATTCCATGGTCGTAAGACTTTCCGACCTAGCCGGCGACGAAGCCGTTGCGGATCAGCTCCCGGTCGGCCCAGGTGCTGTGGGTGCCGCTGGAGAGCTTGTGCGGCAGGGCGATGCGCGCCACGGGCCCATCGGTGAATTTCTTACAATCCACCAGGATGCACTCCGAGGTTCCCCGGTTCTCATCGATGATGAAGCTGACCAGATAGCCGTCATCCTCGTCCACGGCCCCCCGGCGCGGCACGAACGGCGCCTCGCTGGCGAACCGGCCCTCCGGCAAGGTCAGCGACCAGGACTCGCCGGTCTCGAGATCGTGTTTGACGAAGCCGTTGAACAGAAACCAGCCGGGCCTGGTGGTGGTGGAATAGGCGTAGCGATAGGGTTTGCCGGCATAGCGCTGGTTGAACATGCCGAACTCCAGCACCCGATCGTCCAGATGCCCCTCGGTGGTCTCGCCGGTCTTCAGGTTGAAGCGCCAGCGATGCAGCTTGGGCTTGAACGAATATTCGTCCAGGAAGCTCATCAGGTGGCCGAAACCGTCGGGCGCGGTGGCGAGGGGCCGGGGGCACGGATCCTCCTGGAAATAGGCGTCCATGACGATCTCGTCGCCGTCCTCATAGGCGTTGAGGAAGTGCAGGATGTAGGTGGGATCGGCCTCGAACCAGCGGATCTCGTCGGCGTTGCCGTATCGCGGAATGACCCCAAACCGCGATTTCAGCCCTGGATGCGCCCGCACCGCATGGATGCCGCGCTTCAGCAGTTCGGCGTCCCAGAACACCGGCAAGTCATTGAGAATGGAGTAGTTTTTCGTAAACGCCATGTCGTGTGGCAGGCGCGGTCCGGGCAGCGGCACAGGGGTGTAGTGGACTAGCTTCCCCGCCCGATCGACCACGCCATAGTGCATGTAGGGCGCGTGCTTGGAGTAGTTGAAGAACAGCAACTCCCCCGTCGCCTCGTCGACCTTGGTGTGCGCGGAGACCCCGTCAAGCGGCGCCCAGCTTGCGACGCCGCCCTGCTCCAGGGTTTCGGGATCCAGATGATAGGCCTCGCCGCACTGGTAGAAGGTCGAGACGATCTTGCCCGCGTGCACCACCACGTCTGTCGAAGCGGTGTCCTTCAGGCTCCCGTGCGCGCCGAAGCCCGGCCGCAGCGAGGTCCCAGGTCCGTCCATCAGCCCGCCCCATAGCGACTGGCCGGCCTCCTGCTCGGCCTCGAACCCGCGCGTGCGCACGAAGCGGTTGCGGTAATCCGCCTTGCCGTTCTTGAAGTCGATGATGTGCACCATCCCGTCCCCGTCGAAGGGGTGGTAGCGGCCCAGGGCCTCGTGCACGGGGTTTTCGGTGTTGCGGACATAGACGCCGTCGATGTCGGTGGGGATCGCGCCCTCGATCACCTCCAGGTCAAAGGCGTCGACCTCCTCGTGCAACGGGGTCCAGGCGCCGTTGAGGTAGGGGTGGTTGCTGGGCCGCAGCGACGTCGTCACCGGCGGCAGGCGCTCCATCTTCATCGCGGGCTCTCCAAGCTGCGAGGCACCCTAGCACCGTGGTCTCGTCGAGCAAGCGATGGGGGGCTGCGGGAACAACCGCGTCATCGCACCGTTACGCCTTCCAGGCATCGTTCCACACGGGCGATGCCCCTAGGAGCGAAGCCCCCATGATTTCTATGAAAAAACTGGCCGCGACGGCTGGTGTCGCCGCGACCCTGGCGCTCGGCCTGTCGGCCGTCACCGCCGCCCCGGCGTCCGCCTACGTCGTCTGCGGCGCCGGCGGCGAGTGCTGGCACACCGACCATCGCTATCGCTATAACCAGGAAGTGCAGGCCCAAGTCCATCCGGACGACTGGTACTTCCACCAGGACTGGGCGCACGACAACAACCGCCATTGGCGCGATTATCACGAAGGCCGCGGCTACTACCGCAACGGCCTCTGGATCGTCTTCTAGTCAGCCTGTCAAATCGACCGTCGCGCTCCGGCGCGACGGTCGGCTCAGTCGCCGAGGATGCGTCATGCTCACCCTGGGCGAGCGACGCCCGCCGGAACCGCGACGCCCACAACCCCGTTACGCATCCCAAGCGACGCCCCGATTGGGCGGAGCCCCAAGGAGCGAAACCCCATGATCTCAATCAAGAAAATTGCCGCCACGGCCGGCGTCGCCGCAACCCTGGCGCTCGGACTGGCGGCGGCCTCGCCGGCGTCCGCCTATGTGGTCTGCAACGGCGTCGGCGATTGCTGGCACACCGACCACCGCTATGCCTATGAGCCGGGTCTGCAAGTCCAGGTCCATCCGGATGACTGGTACTTCCATCAGGACTGGGGGCACGACAACACTCATCACTGGCGGGACTATCACCAGGGCCGCGGCTATTACCGCAACGGCGTCTGGATCACATTCTGACCAACCCTCCGAACCGGCCGCCGCCTTTGCGCGGCGGCCGGCTCAAGCGCCAGCGCCGGCCTCGGGGCCAGACCGCCAAAGCGTGAGCGCCAGGCCGATCGCATTGACCGCCACGAGAACGCCCGCCGAATAGGACATGGTCCGCTCGAACGACAGGTCGGGGCCAGACTTGGTGAGCCAGCGTTCGAGATGGCCGAAGAAGGAGCCGTAGGCCATGGCGGTTCCAAACCCCCATCCCGCCGCCAGCCAGCGACCGCCTCGCCCGCCGCGCAGGACGGCGATGGCGCCGACGACCAGCATCGCGGCGGCGATGTAGTCGTAGAGAAAGAACGGCCACCACTCCGGCTGCCGCAGCACGCGGGCGACCTTGAGAAAGACGCCGACCGCGCTCAACGCCAGGCCAAGCCAGGCGGAAATCTTCAGGGTGTTCATGGGACGGCCCGCCTCCGAGTCACGTTGATCCGAAGCTAGTCGCCTATTGGCGTGGCTCCAACCGGGACCGGCGAAAGCGCGGCGCCGACGCTATCGACATCCGCCTTCATCACCTTCCCGACCGCCAACGAAGCTTGCGGACTGCGCGAGAATGTCGCCGCGGGAGGACAGATTCGATTGGTTTTGGACCAGCCGCCGTTGCACCGGTCTTGGCGGCGGCGACCGGTTTGGTGATGCCGTGCACCTGCGATAGCATCCGGGACGGCGACGACGATGCGGTCATGCGACCTCATTTCGGCGACCACGAGGACGTGTGGATGGGTTTTGTAAATCGATTTGTCGACATCTCCACACGGTCCACCCCATTTCGAACCTTAGCGATGCGCAAGCTCCTGATCCGGTGGCCGATTGGCGACTACATTGTCAGGCTAACCGCCGGTGCGGTCGTGCGTCCGTCTTACGGTCTATGCCTTTACCAGGCCGCGGAGAGCGCCAAGGCGCTGGGGTTTACGTCCATCACCGCCATCGAGGTGGGCGTTGCCGGCGGCAACGGCCTCATGAACATGTGCAAGCATGCCGAAGAGATCAAAAAGGCCCTTGGCGTCGAAATCCGCCTGGTGGGGTTCGACGCTGGTGATGGACTTCCCACAACCAGCGATCCCCGCGATGTTACCTATTACTGGCCCGCCGGGTCATTCAAGATGGACAGGCCCGCGCTCGAGAAGCGGCTGGCCGGGCGCGCGGAACTGGTCATTGGCGATGTCGCCGACACGGTGACGGACTGGGAGGCGCCGGCGGATGCGCCGCTCGGCGCGGTGCTGTTCGACCTCGACCTTTATTCCTCGACAAAATCCGCGCTGCGCCTGCTGACCAAAACCAACGTGCTGCCGCGTATCTGGTGTTACTTCGACGATATCCTAGGATATCCGATCAATGCCTTTGCCGACGGATCGGGCGAGCGTGAGGCGATCCGCGAGTTCAACCTGGCGCCGGAGCGCACCGCCATGCGCGACATCCTGTCGCCGGCCCGCGTGTTCAAGGCGAGAAACCCCGAATGGTGGCACCAGCAGATCTTTCTTTATCACCGCATGAGCCACACCAGCTACAACACCAATATCTCCCCGGATAAGGTGCAAGAGCGGCCGTTGGCTGCCGCCTGACGCCGCCACACCTCGCTAAATGCACCGTCCCCCATCCACCTCCATCGCCACGCCCGTGACCATTGAGGCCTCTTGGCTGCAGAGGTAGACCGCCGCGGCCGCGATGTCGGCGGGCGTCGAGAACCGGCCGATGGGGATGGAGGCCAGGAACCTGGCTCGCACCTCCGGCGTGTCCTCGCCCATGAAGGTGGCCAGCATCGGCGTCTCGCCGGCCACCGGATTGATCGCGTTCACCCGCACCCCGAACGGCGCCAGCTCCACCGCCATCGCCCGGGTGGCGGCGATCATCCAGCCCTTGGAGGCGTTGTACCAGGCCAGGTTCGGCCGGGGACTGACCCCGCCGGTCGAGGCGATGTTCAGTATCGCCCCCCGTTTGGCTGCCTTCATCGCCGGCACGCCGCAGCGGGCCGTGTGGAACACCGAGCGGGTGTTGACCCCCATCAGCCGTTCGAACCGGGCCTCCTCCATGGTCTCCAGGGCCGCGGGCGTCGCGCCCATGCCGGCGTTGTTGACGATGATGTCGACGCCGCCGAAGGCTGTGGTCACCGTCGCGAACAGAGCCTCGACGCTCTTGCCATCGGCGACATCCGTCCGCACCGCGATACAGGCCGCGCCGAGTTCGTCGGCCAGAGCCTGGGCCTTGGCCTGATCCAGGTCCGCGATCGCCACGCGGGCCCCCTCGGCCACGAACCGCCGAACGATCCCCTCGCCGAACCCCGACGCCCCGCCGGTGACAATCGCCCGTTCATTCGCCAGCCGCATGCCCACGCCTTTCCCTATCCGTGCTTCACCGCGATCGTCTTCAGCGCGGTGAATCCGTAAAGCGCCTCAAAGCCCTTCTCGCGGCCGTGGCCGGAGAGCTTGACCCCGCCGAAGGGCAGTTCGACGCCGCCGCCGGCGCCATAGTCGTTGACGAACACCTGACCCGCCTGCAGCCGGCGCGCGACCCGGAACTGGCGGGCGCCGTCCCTCGTCCACACCGCGGCCACAAGGCCATAGGGCGTTGAATTGGCGATCGCCACGCCCTCGTCCTCGTCCTCGAAGGGGATCACCACCTGCATGGGCCCGAAGATCTCCTCCTGCGCCAGCCGGTCGTTCGGCTTCACGCCCGCCAGCAGCGCCGGCGCGAAATAATGGCCGCCGGACGGCGCATCGGAAATGATCCGTCCACGGCTGATCACCTCCGCGCCGGTCTGGCCGACGAGGTCGAAATAGCCCTGCACGATCTGGCGCTGCTTGGCCGAGATCAGCGGCCCGACCTCCAGATCGTCCACTGCCGGTCCGACCCGCAGGGCGCGATACCGCTGGGCCAGCCGCCCGAGCACCTCCTCGTACACGCCGCGTTGCACCAGGATGCGCGAGGCCGCCGAGCAGGTCTGGCCGGCGTTCTGGACGCCGGCGTTGGCCAGGAACGGCAGGGCTGTGTCCAGGTCGGCGTCGTCGAAAACCACCTGCGCCGACTTGCCGCCCAGCTCCAGCGTCACCGGCGCCGCTCGCTGCGCCGCCGCGGTCTGGATCAATGTACCGACCACGGACGATCCGGTGAATGACACGTGGTCGACGCCCCTGTGCGCCGCCAGCGCCGCGCCGGCGTCCTCGCCCAGACCGGGGACTACGTTCAGCGCCCCGGCGGGCAAACCCGCCGCCGTGGCGATGCGGGCGAAGGCCAGGGCGGTCAAGCTGGCTTCCTCCGCCGGCTTCAAGACGGCGGCGTTGCCGGTCGCCAAAGCCGCGATCACCGAACGGCCGATGATCTGCATCGGATAGTTCCAGGGGATGATGTGTCCGGTCACCCCGTGCGGCTCGCGCAGGGTCATCACGGTGTAGCCGGGGCGGAACGGAATGGTCTCGCCCATGAACTTGTCGGCCGCGCCGCCGTAGAATTCCAGATAGCGCGCCAGGGCGGCTGCGTCGGCCCGCGCCTGGGTCAGCGGCTTGCCCACGTCTACCGCCTCCAGCTGCGCCAGCGCCTCGGCCTGATCGGCGACAGCCAGACCGATCCGGCTGAGAATCCGGCCGCGGTCGGTGGCGGAAAGCGCGCCCCACTCGCCGCCCAGCGCTGCGCGGGCCGCCGTGACAGCTTCGTCAATTTCGCCGGCGCCGCCGGCGCTGATCTCGCCGATCGTCTCGCCGGTCGAGGGGTTTTCCACCGGCAAGGCCCTGCCGCCCCGCCGCCACTGGCCGCCAATCAACAGGCCCGCCCCAAGCGGCGCAGAAGCGATGTCGAGCACGTCCGGTCTCCCTTTCCCGATTGGACTTGAGCCCCTGTCCGGTTGTTGTCAAACATGTCGGACAGGCGATGGCGCGGGGGGCGGAGATGGACAGGCGAACGGTGTTGGGCGCGGGTTTCGCTCTGGCGGCAAGTAGCGCCCTGGCCAGCCGGGCCTGCGCCGCGGCGGCGCCGGCGGAGCCGCATGTCGGCGCGAAAAACCTGATCACCGATGTACCGGGGCTGAAGATCGGCCAGGCGGAAGACGCGGTGGTGCGCACCGGCGTCACGGTCATCTTGCCGGATGAAGCCGCCGTGGTCGCAACCGATGTGCGCGGCGGCGGGCCGGCGACGCGAGAGACTGACGCCACCGAGCCGCAGAATCTGGTCCATGCCTTCGACGCCGTCGTGCTGTCGGGCGGGTCGGTCTACGGCCTCGCCTCGGCGGACGGGGTGGTGTCCTGGCTTGGCGCCAAGGGGCGCGGCTATGGGCTGGCCTCGGGGCCCGGCGTGCCGAAGAGCCCGGTGGTGCCGGCGGCGGCCCTCTATGACACCGCCGACGGGGGCGACAAGGCCTGGGGCCTCGATCCGCCCTACCGGGCGCTGGCGATCAAGGCGGTCGAGAGCGCCAGCGACACCTTCCAGCTCGGCACCCACGGCGCCGGCTACGGCGCCATGGCCGGCGGCCTGAAGGGCGGGATCGGCTCGGCCTCCATCGTCTCGGCGGAAGGCTTCACGGTCGGCGCGATCGTCGCGGTGAACTCTGCCGGGGGGGTGGTCGCGCCCGGGACGAAACAGTTCTGGGCCGCGCCGATGGAGCTGAACAAGGAGTTCGGCGGCCTGGGTTCTTCCGAGTTGAAGGCGATCCCCGAGGACTTCGGCGCGCGCCGCATGCAGCCGCGAAAGAACACCACCATCGCCCTGGTGGCCACCGACGCCAAGCTCACCTCGGACGAGGCCAAGCGTGTCGCGATGATGGCGCAGGACGGCATCGCCGAGGCGATCCGCCCGGCTCATACCCCGTTCGATGGCGACGTGGTCTTCGCCATGTCGACCGGCAAGCTGGACCTCGCCGAGCCCCGGGCCTTCACCGTGGCCAAGATCGGCGCCCTGGCGGCCGACACCCTGGCCCGCGCGATCGCTCGCGCGGTCTATGAAGCCACGCCGTTTCCAGGCGCGAACACGCCGACCTGGAAGGGGCTGTAGGTCAGACCTTCCCCCCCGAAGGGCAAGGTCCAGGTCTCAATCTAGAGCGTGTGGGGATGAGCCTGAATCACTGAATCGCTCCCCCGGTGGGGGAGCTGTCGGCCCGCAGGGCCGACTGAGGGGGCCTGGCCGCTCCTGCGGCGGTTG